>SDBU01000049.1_pt1 | contig 148879 bp, 150 predicted proteins | sample 2277071 | NCBI WGS metagenome assembly SDBU01 (sample SAMN10397929, study PRJNA504765) | marine sediment metagenome | isolation source: marine sediment core GS08_GC12, 126 cmbsf | place: Arctic Ocean: Gakkel Ridge, Loki's castle | collected 2008
AACGACTCAATGCTAGGCCAAGGAAATGTCTGGATATCAAAACACCTGAAATGGTGTTTTTCGAACTAAGTGATGTTGCACTTGTAACTTGAATCCAAGATTATATATTGCTGCTGCGCCTCCAATTAACCCCAAAATATGAATTTGTTTTGCAAATGGATTTTTCTAGTATTATTAATAGATCAGATATCAGGATCAACTTCCGAAATTTTATTTATTATGTTTTCAATCAGGATAATAATTCCTGATATCTCTGGTTTCGACAGGAATAAATTTTATCGGTAAAAGGAGCTATTTATAAGTAAACCCCAAATACTATTGAGTCCAGGATCGATGAGATTTGCTCCAATAATTTGTTATTGTTGGTTTATCAGCTATCTCGTAGAACAGCCGCCTAGCCTTCACTGAAATTGACCCTACTACAAGCTCAGCAGCCCTGAGCTCACAGGTCGGATAGGTAAATTAATACACACAAATTAGTTATTAATATTTTCAATATCAGCCTAATGTTAGAGGAGGTAGTTCCAAATGACAATTTCAACGATTATCAATTTCCTGCATCTCCTGTCAACCGCTACTTGGATCGGCGGAATGCTCTATATCAACATGGTTCTCATGCCTTCTGTCTCAGCCATTGACCCGGCCCAAAGAGGACAATTCCTTGCCGCGACTACGAAGCGTTTTGCAGTTCTGGCTGCGGGCAGCATCGTTGTTCTCGTGATCACAGGCCTGATGAGAACACCATCGGGACTGATGTTCAATCTTTCTACCATTTATGGAACCGCATTGACCATTAAACACCTGGTAATCTCGGTAATGATCGTGATCGGTTTAGTGATATCTTTCTGGCTGGGTCCTAAGGTGAAATCGTTAACACCAGCTCCAGGAGAGCAACCATCTGCTGGATTTCTGAAAATTCAATCACAAATCACGACTTTTGCGCGAATAAACATGGTTCTGGGTGTGTTGGTTTTGTTCTTGGCAGGGATCCTCATCTAAGACCCTCGTCCCGCCTCAATCCAGTCGTCTTCGGCCTGGTTACGGGCTGCAGCTTTAACAGAAATACAGTTGTTCACAATCTCAGGGAAATTCAGGGGTTTAAATGAAAACATCCCGACCTCACATTAGATGCCGGGCAATTCCTCCAGCTTGCTTCTTTGATCAAAGCGCAGCATTTCTAGAAATTGCTCAACATCAATACGATATGGTTAGTTCGGGATGTGTCTCTGTTGGTGCCCCCACGGGGGCTTGATATATAGACATCAATTTGTTATGAGAGTAGACCCTTGTAATACGTCAGACCCTGCGGGACAGATATCTATCTAGTTAATAGAGACTTCATAACTTCATAAGGTGTTTTCCCGCCATGGGATATATGGGGTCTGTCATAATTATAAAAGCTTTCCCAGGCCTCAAGCTTCGAATTTAGGTCCACATCATCAGTATAGGCCAGCAGCTGATAAAACTCTGTCTGATCCGTTCTGTGCGATCGCTCAACCTTGCCATTTAGCTGTGGAGTTCGCGGTTTGATATACACGTGCTGGATTCCCTGATCCTCAACATGGAAGTGGAAACGAGCTTGGAATTCATGACCTCTGTCAGTTCTGACCGCACTGATCCTGAAGGGGAACTTGTCTATAACATAATCTATGAACTTGATCGCACAATCCTGATTATGTTTCGGAAAGATCTGAAGAGCTCGAATCCGCGTAGCATCATCTATGGCTGTATATTGGTACCGTTTCACCATCTTCCCCTCTCTGTCTTTCAGCTTCAAGAACTTCACGTCGACCTGAACATGGTGTCCAGGAACCTTTTTAGCGTATCTTTTGGTGTGTAGAGCGCGTTTGGGAGCTGTCTTTGGTAGTCGGCTCAACCCATGGGATCTTAATACTCTGCTCACCGTAGATTCTGAAATCTTGATTCCGTGGTAGCGGTCCAGGTAATACTTGATTCGTAAGGATCCTAATTGATATTCTTTGCGGATTACGAGGATTTTTTCAACTACCTCTGGAGATGTCTTGTGAGGATGGCTGTGTGCGACTGGCTTTTTTCTGTACAGCCCAGATTGTCCTTCTTGATCGTATTTATTTTTCCAACGGTAAAATGAGGAACGAGCGACTTTGAATTCCTTGCATGTCTTTCTGACACCGAAATGATTTGCATATTCAAGTACTGCAAGTATGAACCTTACCCTCAATTCCTCCTTGACCTCTTTGTGCATACCATCCTCCTGATAATTGTCTATATCTTACGACTACAAAGTGTCCAGGAGGGTATGACGTAATACAAATGAGACCTTTCGTTATAATTTCGATTCATTTTTAGAAATGATTTACAGATCTATTGTAATAATACCAGCTCTTCAACTTGCTGGATCTTGTTGTTGGTATTTTTGACATGGTTTATAAAAAAGTGCAGCCTGTTGAATAAGTTCACCTCACTGGCACCCGCATCCAGATCTAGATATAACAAATTTAATTGAGGATGAATTCCTTTAAGTCTTGTTCCCACACCCTTGGCTACCACATGATTTGCGATACACCCAAATGGTTGCAAGCAGAGCACATCCTGCACACCTGCTTTTACCATTGTGCCGATTCCTCCTGCAATCAACCACCCTTCACCATATTTGTGTGTCAAGGATAAGACCTTTTGGGCTTGTTCAGCAATACTATGTATTGAATGAATAGGTTGATAATATCGGGATCCTTTTATTACATCATCGACATCATCCAAAAACCCTTGAACATATCTATCTCCCCATGCGATTAAGTGCGTGAGGATAGAGGGCTTAGTAATATTCGCCTTAACACCTTCAGAACGGGCGATAAATGAATATAAGAAAAACTCTGTTAAGGGAGGAATAACCACTTCAATTTCCTGATCCATCAACCAATCAGCAATATAGTTCATACTAAATGGATTGTATTTAACATAGATTTCACCAACGATACCAACTTTAGGATAACTCCGATCATTTGTATCGATGGCGTTAAAATCGACCACGGCCTCCCTAAGCAAATCCAGGATTGCATCTTTGTTCAGCGGTTCGGTTCCGTTTTCAAAAGATTCCAGGTATTTATCCACCAGTTGGAGTGTTTCTCCCTTATTCTTTTCCCGGATTGCCGTGGCATAATACATATTTGCTAAGGTATCGGTATAAATAATATTAAACAGGGTCTTAATCAGAAACTTTGTATAATCCAATTTGAAACCCGGCTGCTCATTTCGTGGCCTTCCACTGGTTGATACTGTAATAACAGGGACCTGCTCAAAGCCGGACGAAATGAGAGCCCTTTTTAATAGTGTTCGATAGTTGGAAGCCCGGCATTGTCCTCCCGTTTCCCACCATCCGATCACTACCTCTGAAGGATCATATTTCCCGGACTTCAAAGCCTTTATTACATCACCAATCACGATGATCGCAGGATAGCAAATTTCATTATTGGTATATTTGAGACCCACCTGAACTGATTCGTTATTTGGAGGAGCTAGTGTATCAACTTTATAACCGAAATCAATCAAGGATCTTGAGAACGCGGGGGAAATGAATCGTGAAAATTGAGGTATGATAATTGTCTTTTGACGATCTGTTTCCTGGTACACTTTGACGTTTTTCCTGGGCATATATCTTTGATCAACCGGTTTTTCTTTTCTATTTATCAATTCGATCATCGACCTGAGCCTGAGTTTAGTGGAGCCAATACTCTCAATTTCATCGATTCTGATTACAGTGTGCTTTTTTCCAAACTCACCTAAAATGCTTCCGATTTCGTCTAATACTGAAGAATCTGGGCCGCAGCCAAATGAATTCAGCAGGACAATTTCCACATCATCCTGTTGTTTTGCCCAATGTGCGGCGTGGTATAACCGGTTGGAATACTCCCATTGAGTCAATATTTGTTTGGTATCCAGAGTTTGGTCAGATTCTATGGGAATCGCATCTTCGCTGATGACATCAATGCCAAAATTAACCAGAATATCTGACACCTTATGGTTAACCATCGGGTCGTATTGATAAGGGCGTCCCATTAACAAGACCACAGGCCGCCCATCGGTCCTGGCTTTATTAAGTATGTCGGCGCCGATTTCTCGTACCTCTTCTTTGAACCTTTGTTGGGCGTTAATTGCTCGAGCAAAGGCGCGTTTAAAGGTTTTCTTTCTGATGCCCAGCCCAGCTAAATATTGGTAGCAGGCCTTTTTTAGCAAATCTCTATCGTTGAAATTTATTGTTGGTATATCAAGAGGGATGCCGAATTTTCCTTCTGGGTCAATTGCGCTGCGGATCACATCAGGATATCCGGAAACAATAGGGCAGTTGTAGCAGTTGTCTGAGTCAATAAATTCACTCTTTTGATAGAAAACCATCGGGAAGAAAATCCTATCTACCCCTGATTCGATCAGGTCATAGATGTGGCCATGCGCTAATTTTGCTGGAAAACAAATATTTTCGGACATGATGGTTCCGGCCCCTTTATTGCAAAGGGCGTTGCTCGAACGGGCAGAAAGCTGGACTCTGATACCACTTTCCACGAACAGAGTGTTCCAAAAAGGAAAGTTCTCGTACAGGTTGAGCGCCCGGGGAATACCCAAAGTCAGAACCGGTGTTGAATCCGTTTCAGTCTCACGATCAAATAACAGATCGTATTTGAGATCAGGAAGATTGGTACCAATGCGTTCTCTCTTGCCGCTGTTGGTATATATCTTCTCACACCGATTTCCGGTATAGAAGACATTGCTATTTTGAAATTCCAATTTGGTGACCTTGCATTTGTTTTCGCAACCTCCGCAGCGAATTTGTTTTTTCGTGTAAGCGCCAATGTTATCCAGGTTTTCAAACTCCATGAAATGGCTTCCATTCTGCCCAATTCGGTTGTGGGTATCTCTCGCGGATAATGCGGCTCCAAATGCCCCCATCAGTTCGGCAATATCAGGACAGATGACCTGTTTACCGAGGAGATTCTCAAGCGCCTTTTGAATGGCAGGATTAAGGAAAGTGCCTCCTTGAACAATGATTTTTTCACCCAAAACAGAAGTATCGGTAACTTTCAATACTTTGTGGAGTACATTCTTGATCACAGAATAAGCCAGCCCGGCGGAAATATCACCTACTTTAGCCCCCTCTCTCAAAGATTGTTTTACTTTTGAATTCATAAAAACGGTACAGCGTGTACCTAAATCGCAGGGGGAGTCAGATTTACATGCTGATTGAGCAAAGTCTGTCACGCTATGTCCCAATGACTGGGCGAATGACTCAATGAATGTCCCACACCCGGAGGAACAGGCTTCATTGATCTCTATGTTTTGAATGTGTCCATTCTCAACAAAGATAGCTTTCATATCTTGGCCGCCAATATCCAATATAAAGGATACGTCGCTTTCAAAGGATTTCGCTGCTTGGAAATGAGCCAGTGTCTCCACCATGCCTTCATTAAAATCAAACGCGGTCCGAATCAAATCTTCGCCATAGCCGGTAACCATACTTCTGACAATATTGGGAGAATTTTCATTGCTCTCGAATAATCCCTGTATCTTCTTAAGCCCCTCCCGAACTGCATTTATGGGGTTGCCGTTATTATTACAATAATAGTCAAAAGCAATTCTTCCTTGCTCATCGATCATTACTAATTTAGTAGTCGTTGACCCGGAATCAACCCCAAGATAGCAATTGGCTCCATTTAATTGCTTGAGGTCAATTCTCTCAACCTGATTCTGTATTAGCGTTTTTTCCCACTGCTTGAATCCTGATTTATCCTCAAAGAGAGGTACAAGTCTGTTTAGATCCAAATCAGTGTGTTTTGGAGGGCTGTTTAGTAATTTTTTTAACTGCACAAGTCCGATCTCCTGCCTATTGGTGCTGTTTGCCAAAGCAGCCCCGATAGCAGTTAACAGTTCTGAATTATCTGCTTCGTGTACGCTGGCCTTGTCTACCTTCAACACACTCACAAATGCGTTCTTCAAAGCTGGTAGAAATGTTAATGGTCCACCGCTGAAGAGAATTTGGGGTGAGGGGAGATTACCTCTTGAAAGGGTGGCTATTGTTTGCAAAACGACAGCATTAAAAACTGACGCGGCAATATCTTCCTTGGCGATTTCGCGGCTAAGTAGATATTGTAAATCGGTTTTGGCAAAGACACCACAGCGTGAGGCGATTGGGTAGATTGTTGTGTGATTTTCGGCTAGCTCATTTAGTTTGGACACCGGCACATTGAGTAGAACCGCCATTTGATCTATAAATGCTCCCGTTCCCCCTGCACAAGATCCATTCATCCGGATATCTGGCGTTCCATTATCATTGAAGATGATCATTTTTGCATCTTCACCCCCGATGTCAATCAACGTTTTCACTTCAGGATAGTACTGCCTGACGACTTCCGCAGAAGCGACGACTTCCTGGATAAAGGGGATATCGAATTTTTCGCTGATTCCCATCCCCGCAGAGCCGGTTATCAGAAGATTAACCTTGATGTCACCAAGTGATTTTATCCCCTCATGAATCATGGCTTGCAGGGTTAATACCGTTTCCGCATTATGACGGCGATAATCCGAGAAAATAATCTCATCATTTTGATTTAATATCACTAACTTGGCTGTAGTCGAGCCAATGTCGATTCCTGTTCGAAGCGGTTCATTTCGCATGGTTCTAGTCTTCTCGATAATTTCTAAAGATAGTAATATGAAAACTTCGTGGTATAAAATTTTATGAAAGAGATAGCCCGTCCGATATATTCTAAAACACCACTTTTCTTCATTGGGTTCGTTTTATATTAGGCCCGAAAATATCCTTCATTATATTATCTAAATGAGAGTTTCCGAATTTCTCCTGACGATTAATAAAATGGAGAGTTTTTATTCGTTTTTTCCGGGGATTATTTTGTTCCCTCGATGGCGATGATTTAATCCCTTATTCCATAGTTTCCATACGTTCCTTCCCAGCTGTATCCACACCACGCCCGAAAAAATAATATATGAAGGAAAGGCCATGCAAATCAAAAATAAAACGTAGTTCGAGACCAATACCGCCCACAAGAATCGCTTGATAAACCTATCGGGCGACTTATTGTTTAATAAGTTTTAATTCCAGGGAGAATATAGAGGGGGGGATTACTGATGTCCTTGTTGATTTATCCTTCTTGTTTTGGAAATAACGGTTCGATGTCTCTTCCTGGTTTCATATTAGAGCATTAATTAATTAGTGATAGGATTGGAATAATTTATAGTCCTGGATTCTTATCTCAATAATTGTTGTTCGAAAACATGATCATATGGAATTTAAAACAAAAGAATAATAGTAAAATGGATCAATGGGGGAACTGGATGATGGATCCTTGACCGAGTTTAATTGTTTTGATTATCATCTCGCATTTCTTTTTTCAGTAGGGGATAGATTCGTAATTTTCAAAATTATTCAAAGTAACGTAAGGGTCCTGATTGATGTGCCAATAATAATTTCATATATAATCAAATTAATAGCGATGTAAGTTTGAGATCATGGAAAAGACAATAACATGAAACAAGAAAAGGTACGTAGAGCTTTACTATATATCCTGAAAATAGTCTTATTGGCTGTCATCTACCATTTAGCGGCCAGGCTTGGTTTAAAGATGGCCTACGTACAAGAAAACACATCACCAGTCTGGCCCCCAACTGGTATTGGTTTAGCGGCACTTCTTTTATTTGGCATAAAGTTTTGGCCAGGAATTGCATTAGGTGTATTAATTGGATCATTATCAACTGGGGCTCCCTTACTCCTGGCTTTTGGTATGGCAGTTGGTAATACATTAGAGGGGCTAGTTGGTGCCATTGCGCTTAAGAAAATTTTCAACTTTCATAATTCAATTGATCGTGTTCAGGATGTTACAGGATTAACATTAGTTGCCATAATAAGTACAATGATAGGTGCTTCTATCGGAACCTTAACGCTAATGATATCAGGACAAACTGAATGGGTATTCTTTGGAAATATTTGGACAACTTGGTGGATTGGTGATCTATTAGGCGCCCTTGTAGTCGCTCCAATTCTGTTAGTCTGGTTAACCCCTCCATCTAAACAACAAGGAAAACGGTTCTACATAGAAGGAATTTTATTAGTAGTAGTGGTAATTCTTGTTTCTTTGTATGTCTTTAGTTACAAATCTCCTGCTGGCATTCTCCACCAAGCATTGATTTATGTCATCTTTCCCTTCATGATTTGGGCAGCAATAAGATTGGAACAACGAGGCACAACCATATGCATTTGTTTAGTATCAGGAATTGCCATAGCAGGCACAACAAAAGGTTTAGGACCTTTTTCAATGGGTTCTCTAAATGATAGCCTTGTTCTTCTCCAAACTTTTACTGGTGTGCTTGCTCTCACATCTTTGATTCTAGCAGCTGCAACAACGGAGAGGCAAAAGGCAAGTAATGAGCTGAGTCAACGTGTTAATGATTTAGCTACATTGAATGACTCGTCCAGAAAGTTTTTGGACAACTTTGACATTGTAAATATTTACCGAACAATTTGTGAATTAGCAGTTACGCGATTAGGCTATGATGCTGCCTGGATAGAACCAGTAGGACTTGAGATTCGAGGTGAAGCCCCTGAAACTGTTTACGGAATCCCGCACAGTTCGATTAATCAAATCAAGTCTTTATGGGAACAAAATTTATCGTTTTCCGATTGGGAGAATATTATAGTTAGAACGTTGGATGATGTAACTTTACTGAAAGGAAATAACCAAAATGGCTATCATTCATACGCGGCTCTTCCTTTATTATTTGGTGGTGAAATAATAGGCTTATTAAAATTACTCAGTAAAGATAAGCATTTTATTACTAAAGAATGTCTTCAATTGACCCAATCCTATGCTAATTTGGCTGCTGTTGCGATCCAAAATACCTGGTTATTTGAACAAGTTCAACTGAGAAGCCAACAATTGCATGCTTTGTCCCAAAGACTTCTTAGGGCTCAAGAAGAAGAAAGATTACATCTATCACGCGAATTACACGATGAATCTGGACAGTTGCTGGCAGCATTGTCGGTCCAGCTGGGTTTGCTTGAGAAGCATTCTGACAAGAACGAAATATTAAAACAGAGAATCTTGGAAATAAAAAATATAACTAATGATTTACAGGGAAATTTACATAAACTTGCTGTTGATTTGCGTCCGGCAAGCTTAGATCATTTAGGACTGGTCAACGCTATACAGCAGCATGTTGATGAGTTTAGCAGACAGCACAATATCCGGATTGATTTTGAAACTGTAAATATGGATAAAGTCCGGTTGCCCATTGAAGTTGAAACGACATTGTTCCGCGTTGTGCAGGAAGCGCTAACAAACATCGGGCTTCATGCGCGAGCAACACAAGTTGATGTGCTTATTAGCAGAAACAACAATCATATTGTAACGATCATTGAAGATAATGGTATCGGCTTTTCCCTCCCATCAATAACTGTTGACCAGCATTTAGGATTGTTCGGTATGCGTGAGAGAATTGAAATGTTAAGAGGGGAATTTACTATCGAAAGCAGGACAGGAAAAGGCACGACGGTAAAAGCAGAGGTGCCATACAATGATTAAGGTTCTAATTGCTGATGACCATGCAATTGTTCGGGCAGGTTTGCGAGCCCTTATAGTTTCAGACCCAGGCCTTGAGTTAGTTGGGGAAGCTTCGGGTGGTTATGAGGCAATTGAATTAATTGAAAAAATAAAACCAGATATCTTGGTTCTCGATATCAGCATGCCTGACTTAGATGGAATTGCAGTTACAAAAATGCTTGAAACTAAAAATTATGATGTTCGCATCTTGATACTCACGATTCATGAAGATAAAGCTTTACTAAGAGAGGCATTGAAATCTGGCGCATCCGGGTATGTATTAAAGCGTGTTGCAGAAAAAGAATTGATCTCAGCAATAAAAATAATAATGCGCGGTGATATGTATATTGATCCTTCCATGCAGCATACCCTGGTTGATCATATTGAAAAATCTACTGGTGCAATTCAAAAGACTTTTGAGCCCCTTACCCCCCGTGAGACCGAAGTTTTGAAATTGATTGTTGTAGGTTATACAAATCGGCAAGTTGGCGAAGAGTTGCATATCAGTGTTCGTACAGTTGAAGGTCATAGAGCAAATTTGTCCGAAAAACTGGGTATAAAAAGCCGCATAGAATTAGTTCGTTATGCTCGTGATAAAGGGTTGATTGTTTAACTTATTAACTAAAAACATTAATCCCGGGTAATAATTACGCATCCAAATACGTATTTTCTACCTAGTTCTCATTTTAAAACCCCAACTTAATACTCTTATATTCCATTTCCCTGGCATGTAAGATAAACATAGAAAGAAATGTTTCCAACACAAGAACATTTCTTCTGTATGTATTTTGGCTTTCATTGGAAAGGAATTCTATGGAAAATTCAAAAGGGATTCAATCATCTGCTTATGTTTCAATGCGGAGGATCACAAAAGCATTTCCTGGTGTAGTGGCAAACGATCGAATCGATTTGAATATCCATAAATCTGAGATTCACGCCTTACTTGGGGAAAATGGAGCAGGTAAAAGCACTCTAATGAAAATATTGTACGGATTCTACCGCGCTGATGCGGGAGAAATTTTATTGTCTGGTAAATCAATACGGATTAACTCTCCCCAGGATGCACGAAATTTTCATATTGGAATGGTATTTCAAGACTTTACTCAAATCCCCGCCTTTACTGTGCTGGAAAATGTAGCCTTATTTTTACCAGATCTTAAATCAGTTTACAAACAAAAAGAAGTTGAAGAACGGATTAATGAAGTCTCGAAAAGATACGGGTTACATGTTGACCCATATGCCATCGTTTCTCAATTATCAATTGGTGAGCAGCAAAAAATAGAAATATTAAAATTATTGCTTTCTGATGCCAATATTTTAATACTCGATGAACCGACGCGTGTGCTTGCCCCTCATGAAGTGGAAGCACTTTTTGAGGTATTAGATATTCTCCGAGAGGATGGATATGCAATCATTTTGATTACTCATAAAATGAAAGAAGTTTTGGATTGTTCAGATAGGATCACAATACTTAGAGAGGGGAAAGTTGCAGGCACCTTATTACGATCGGAAGCCAGCGAAGAAATATTGGTGGAGATGATGTTTTCCAAGAAGCTTCCAGAGGCACAACAATCCAAAGAAGCTGTGCAGTCGACCAGTGGTAACCCCATTTTGCAGCTTAAAGGTGTTGAAACCCAGGGCGAGGGCAGTAAAATTAGCCTGAAGAACTTTAATCTGGAAATCTTTTCAGGTGAGATCGTGGGAGTAGCTGGAGTGTCCGGCAACGGTCAAAAAGAATTAGGGGACGTTATCCTTGGGATGGAAAAAAGCGTGGCTGGAAACAAGATGCTTTTTGGAAAGGATATGACCAACCATCCTATCGGAGATATACGGCGAAGAGGCCTTGGATTTATTCCAGAAAATCCTTTAGTAATGGCATCCATACCATTTATGACAGTATTGGAAAATATGGCACTAACAAACACCTGGCGTTACTCTCGCCAGGGAGGCCTGCGTTTTGATTGGGAGGCAGTAAAAACTGATTATCAGGCTACCCAAGAAGATTTGGGCTTTTCCTTTCCATTTAATTCTCTTCCCCGAGCCCTCTCAGGGGGGAATGTTCAGCGAATGGTGATTGTTCGTGAGATGTCCCATGACCCTCAATTATTGATTGCCTCATATCTCACTCGCGGTCTAGATGTGCAAAGCACATTAGCCGCGCGCGAGTCATTACTGAAGGCTTGTGAGAAGGGCGCAGGTGTCTTGCTTATCTCCGAAGATCTAGAGGAGTTATTTACTTTAAGCCATCGGCTGATCGTGCTCTTCAAAGGTGAAATTGTGGGGGAATTCATCCCCTCTCAAACTACTACCTATGAAATTGGTCATCTAATGACTGGTTCTGAGGTCCAAAATGCCGCAAAAAGATAACCATAAAATACAACAGAACCAGGCATTTCAGAGAATTCTGGATGCAGCCGCCCGATACTTTATTATGGTGTTTGTTGTATTGTTACTGTTTGGGATTATTTTGCTAATATCCGGAAAAGATCCGATTCAATCTTATAAAGATATCTTAACATCCACTTTTGGTAGCCAGTATGGATTTTCTGAAGTCCTTGTAATAATGACCCCCATGTTGATCACAGCACTCGCAGTAGCCTTGCCGACTCGGATAGGTTTGATCAATGTAGGTGGAGAAGGTCAGCTATACATGGGAGCTTGTTTTGCAACCTGGGGGGCGCTCACTTTTGACACTTTACCTGCCTGGGTATTATTGCCCCTTCTGATTTTCTTGGGCATGATCGGAGGTGGTTTGTGGGCTTTCATTCCCGGTTATTTAAAATCACTGGGCTTGGTTAATGAGACCATAACGACTTTGTTATTAAATTCAGTTGCACCGAGTATTGTCGCCTTCTTCGTATTCGGATTCTGGCATTCACCTATGGATACCAATAAGACCCCAATTTTTGTGGATGCTGCCCGTCTTCCAACTTTTTTTAACTCCCGAATTGACTTGAGTTTTTTCATTGCGCTCATTCTATTAGCCATATTTTGGTATCTGGTGAAATACACCAAATGGGGATTAGAGATGCGTGCGATTGGTGGTAATCCGCAAGCGGCTAAACGGAATGGTTTGCCTATTAATAAATATTGGGTCATTGTCATGTGTTTTGGTGGCGCAATCGCTGGGTTAGCTGGCGCAGCCCAAGTTTCAGGTTATTACGGTGTCCTATTGGTTAATTTCTCACGAGGATTAGGGTTTATGGGTTTTCTGATCAGCTGGTTGTCCTTTGGTGATCCGATTGGAATTCTCGTAACCTCTTTTGTTGTGTCGATAATCATCACTGGCGGAAACATGCTGCAATTGACAAGCGGTATACCTTACGCGGTCATTAATATTTTATTGGCTTTCACATTATTTGTTGTTCTTGCTCGACCAACATTTTTTAAAAGGATAAAAATATGAGTTTGTTGGCTATCCTTGGCGTAATTTCCAGCGCGATTTTTTCTGGTACATCACTTCTTTATACTACTCTTGGTGAAACAATCCATCAGCGATCTGGGATTGTTAATCTTGGCTTAGAAGGAGTGATGCTCGTCAGCGCAGCTTCGGGTTTTGCCATTACTGTAATTTCGGGAAATCCTTATCTTGGTGTTTTCACAGCTATGATCGCGGGGGGAGTAATTAATATGATTATGGGTTTCCTGGTTGTGACCCGTCGGGCTAACCAATTGGCTAGCGGTCTGGCGTTAATGTTCTTTGGTTTTGGACTGAGTGCGTTAATTGGCAAGCCATATGTAGGTGCAAAAATTAACCCTCTTCAAAAGTTTTCTGTCCCAGGGATATCAAGTTTGCCGCGCTTATATTCTTCCTTGTTCAAATTCGACTTCTTGATAATCCTTGTTATTCCCATCGCGTTATTTATTTGGTGGTTACTCTTCAAAACAAGGTGGGGGTTGGGACTTCGGGCAGTAGGTGAAAGTGCCGATACAGCCTTTGCATCCGGCCGAAATCCATTCCTAATTCGGTATCAAGCACTCTTTTTAGGAGGAATGTTAGCAGGATTAGGGGCGGCGCATTTGTCGATTGCTTACACAACAAACTGGACGGAATATATGACTGCCGGCCGAGGATTTATTGCGGTAGCCCTTGTCATTTTTTCGAAATGGCATCCACTTAGGGCGATTGTTGGTGCTCTGTTATTTAGTGGAGCAGTAGCTTTCCAGCTTCTATTACAGTCCAGCGGCGTCCAAATATCTCCTTTTCTACTGGATACAATTCCTTATATCCTTACTTTGCTTGTTTTGATCGCCTGGGGCGGGACGCGTAAACATGCTGCGCCTGCCAGCCTGGGAAGAATTTATCAAGGGGCTGAATAAAATCGATTCTCAATATTGAGCCAAATAGGAAGATTGAAAGGAGGCAAGTATAAGTTCAAAAAAAACCTAATTGAAATTACTTCAGACCAGGAATATCTACCAAGAACTTAGGAGGATTATAATGAAAGGTAAAATATTTTACCCATTTATCGCACTGCTATTGGCCGCTACATTAATGCTCTCAGCTTGTGCCCCAGCTGCTGAAGAGGTAGAAGCAGAAGGACCTTGCTTGATCATTGGCGCGCTTTACGGTGGGCCAATCACTGATGCCGGATACAATCAAGCAATGCATGAAAGCATAATGCAGATCAAAGAAAACATCGCTTGTGTAGAAATCATCGAAGCAGAAAATGTTCCTGAAGAAGCAGGGGCAACTTCCACAATGGAAAATATGATCCAACAAGGCGCAGGCATGATTATTGCCACGGCTTTTAACCATCAATACCCTGCATTAACTTTAGCTGAACAGAATCCGGATGTCATCTTTGAGCATGCAGGTGGTTGGGAAATGAGCGCCAACTTTGCTAACTTCTTTGGTGAGCCGCCCGACACCTGGTATATCATGGGAGTAGCTGCTGGCTTAATGACCGAAACAAACAAACTCGGTTTTGTTGCTGCTTTCCCCCTCGGTTGGACCAATACTTTCATAAATTCCTATACCCTTGGCGCACAATCAGTCAATCCCGAAGTGGAAACCATTGCAACATTCACCTTCGGTTGGGGTGATAGTGCAAAGGAAGCGGATGCCACAAACGCTTTGATCAATCAGGGAGTGGATGTCATTACCATGCATGTGGATTCGCCGTCAACAGTCCTCTCAACTGCTGAATCCAGGGGAGCCTACTCAATAGGATTCCAATCCTTAGCAGCCCAGGAATTTGCCCCCGAATACTGGATATCCGGTATAGGTTATACATTGGGAGGAAAATTAACATGGTTGACCTCCACTGTGCTTGATGGCACCTGGGAACCGATTTTCCTGCGGTGCGGCATTGCAGACGGATGCATGGAAATGGGACCTTTTGGTCCGAACGTTCCTCAAGCGGTACAAGACCAGGTCTTAGAAGTTAAGGCTGCTGTGGAAACAGGAGAAGTCGTTGTCCTGAGTGGTCCGGTTCTAGACCAAGATGGTAATATTATCGTCGCTGATGGTGAAGTATTAACTCCTGATCTCATGAGCTCCGTAGATTGGTTTGTTCAGGGTGTCACTGGCAGCCCTAAGTAAAATTTATTAGGATAATTCTGGAAATAGGGGCATAGGTTCACCTATGCCCCTTCCCGGTAAATAGGCTTCAGCAATTATTTTTGGATTGTCTAACCCATATTTTTAATGGAGGAACATGTCTCATGGACATTAAACATAAGATAGAAAAAGCTAACGAAGAAGCTGCAGAGCGATTGATTTCGGGGCTTCCCGTTCTAGTCGATATTGCACCTGCTGGGGAAGTTATTCCCGGGTTAAAAGACAGAATGATCATGCATTCAGGCCCTCCAATTGAATGGGAAAAAATGTGTGGCGCCCAGCGAGGGGCAATCTTTGGAGCGCTTTTGTTCGAGGGCTGGGCCAAAACTCCTCAAGAAGCTGAAAAATTGCTTGATAATGGGAAAATCAAGATGGAACCCAATCACCATCATCAGGCAGTTGGCCCTATGGCAGGGACAATTACTCAATCTATGCCGCTCTGGGTAGTGGAGAATAAATCCTTCGGGAACCGGGCTTATTGTCGGCAGGTAGAACCAAAGCAGCAATTTGGGGAATACAGTGAAGATGCCATCAAGGGATTAGAATTGTGGCGTGATGTTTGGGCACCTACTCTTCGACAGGCGTTACTCAAGATGGGGGGGTTGGAATTAGCACCTATTATCACCAAAGCTTTGCAGATGGGTGATGAGTTACACAACAGACATACTGCATCCTCAAGTTTGTTTGCTAATGAAATGGCAAAAGGGATTGCCGATGCTGATCTTCCTAAAAAAGAAACAATGATGACACTCGGATATATCACCGGGCATAACCTGATTTTTCTTGGTTTAGCTATGGCGAGTGGCAAAGCGATAGCAGATGCTGCTCACGACATTGATTACAGCACAGTAGTAACGGCCATGGCCCGCAACGGCACTGAATTTGGTATACGGGTGAGCGGTTTAGGCAATGAATGGTTCACCGCACCAGCTCCTGTAGTTGATGGGTTATATATGCCTGGGTACACTTCCGCAGATGGCGGATTGGATATGGGAGATTCGGCTATTACAGAAACGGTGGGTTGGGGCGCATTTGTAATCGGAGGCGCTCCCGGTATTTTAAGTTTAGTAGGTGGCACTCCTGAAGAAGCTATTGGATACTCAAAAGAAATGAAAAATATTACTACTGCCACCCACCCAACTTACCGTATGCCTGCCCTTGGATCGATTGGCACATCAATTGGCATTGATATTCGTAAGGTGGTTCAAACAAATATCGCCCCCATAATTGATACTGCGATTGCTCACAAGGATCCAGGATACCCAATTATTGGCGCTGGACTGGTCAGGGCTCGTTTAGAATGTTTCAAATCTGCGCTGATTGCCTTCAGCAAGAAATATAGTGGCGGCTAAAGCGTATGAGGAATAAAAAAATGGAAATAGGATTCATTATACGGAAAAATCAATATTACGATTCCGTTTTTTTAATGGGGATAAATAATAAGATTTCTGAGGTTGAAGGTGTCAAAAATTCGGCTATTTTGATGGGTACCGAGAACAATAAGAAACTTCTTTCTAAAATTGAAGTTTTTGACCCACAAATAGATAATGCAACTCCAAATGATCTGATTGTCGCCTTGGTTGCAGTGTCCGAAGATGTAATTCGCCTGGTATTGGATGATCTGGATCATTGGTTTGAAGGAGGCATTGATCAACAAAGCGAATTGCAATTAAAAACCTTAGACGATGGATTGAGTGTCAAGCCAGATGCAAATCTTGTGGTCATTTCTGTTCCGGGAGCATATGCTCTCCGGGAAACATTAAAAGCGTTAAAGAGGGGGAAAAATGTTTTTTTGTTTAGCAATAACGTGCCTGTTTCTGAAGAGTTAGTTTTGAAACAGTATGCGGATGAGAACGATTTATTGGTTATGGGACCTGATTGTGGAACCAGTATCATTGGGGGCATTGGAATAGGATTCGCCAATAAAGTGAGGAAAGGCAATATCGGTGTTGTAGGAGTTTCAGGTACAGGCTTGCAGGAATTTACAAGTCAAGTTCATAATGCGGGTTACGGGATTTCACATGCAATTGGAACGGGGGGACACGATCTATCTGATGACATTGGCGGAATCACTACCCTGGCAGCGCTAAATGCCTTGGAAAAGGATCCTAATACACAAGTCATAACTATCATCTCAAAACCGCCAGGTATTAATACCTTGGAAAATATCAGTAAAGTGGTTAGCTCTTTTAGTAAGCCAGTAATTGGCTGTTTTCTGGGTTTGGCTCGAGATTTCTCTCAAGATATGCGATCTATTATCCTGGCGCGAAATATAGATAAGGCTGTTTTATTATCTGTAAAAGCGCTGGGAGAACAGGTTGCCTGGTTGGGAATGGAGTTAGGAGAAGAGGAACTCTCGTTGCTGGAAAATGAGAAAAAAAATCTTACTCAATCGCAAAAATATATGCGGGGTGTGTTTGCAGGGGGAACATTCTGTTATCAAGCGCAGCAAATATTCCGGGATTCTGGTTTAGACGTTTTCTCGAATACTCCGATTAATAAAAAATGGGCCTTACCTGACCCTGATAATAGCAAAGAACATACAATGGTTGATATGGGAGATGATCGTTATACAGTCAGCAGGCCCCACCCGATGATTGATGGTGCTTTCAGGCGAGAGCGGATTTTAGAGGAAAGCAAAAATCCTGACGTTGCAGTTCTTTTAATTGATATCATTTTAGGGTTTAATGCTTCAACCGATCCAGTGGGAGATATCATCGAAGCAATCATTGAGGCAAAACAAATAGCTAGAAATAGAGGTGATTATCTCAGCGTTGTGGCCTCGGTGTGTGGAACAGAGGAAGATTTCCAAGATAAAGGGCTTCAAGTAGAAATTTTAGAACGGGCGGGTGTAATTGTTTTCAACAGTAACGCAAAAGCTGCCCTGTTTTGTACTAAGTTATTAGCATGAATTAGTGCAAGGAAAAAAAAGATGGATACAGAAAAATTTGACTTTTTAAATGACCCATTGATCGTAATTAATATCGGGGTTCGGAAATTCGCTGAGAGTCTTTCAGATCAAGAGGTTGATGTGATACATATAGATTGGACTCCTCCAGCCGGGGGAGATGAGGAAATGATTGAGATCTTGGATGAATTGATATAAGATTTAATTATGATAATTTCAAAACAGGTGCACTAACGTTAGATGACAATTTTAAATGGCGCAATAATCAATCTTAATTGGTAATTCCTTAGAAACGAATTATCACCATAGCGATTATTGCTATAAAATCAAAAAAAGCGGTTCGGGATCTGTCCTACACCGCCCACAAGAATCGCTTAACGAATCCGGAGAGCGATTTTTTGCTTAAGGGAATCATCAACACCGGGGGATCCGTCAACCCGCTGCCGATCGGATCGGACGAAAGTCAGTCCACTAGGGCTTTAGCAGCGGCAGTGCGGAGCAGTTCTTGGTGTCGATCTACTCCGCTGTCCAGCTACAGATGTTCGTTTTTCCATGATACCATTATTTCAGGGCGGATTTCTGGTCACCTACGGGATCCAAGCTGGTTACCAGGAAGCTATCAAGACCTTATTAAAGCTTCGTCCGAACTGGTATACTAAGGCTGTCAGACATAATCGATACGCCGGTAAGCTTCTAACCTCCATCCCACAAAGTGTTTCGTCGAAAATGAAACTGGTATCGTCTAGTAAATCAGATTCTAATTGTCTGGTTGATACCGTATTACGTCAAAATACCCTTTAGTTTTGAATAACTGGGCGGTGGTAATTAGAGGTTCAGAGAACACTTGTTTTTGGTATGTTTGCAGGGCTGAGCCTTATCATGATTCCAAATATCATCACTATCAATCCTGAGGTCCCCTAGTAAGCTTATCCCCTCTGATTAAATAAGGGGAAGGAGGTAACGAGGAATGAAGACTTTTCGATTGCTTATGGTTGCTTTGCTGGTCCTAGTTGGTATCGTCATCCTCGCCGGCTGTGCCAGAGGAGGCGCTGATACCACAAAACTTGAATTCCAGTTCAGTTGTATAAGCAGCGCTGATGATGCCTGTGATAATCATTATGGGAGCGCGAGTCAGCAATGTGCGGCTATTGATGAAAAATCTCTGGACAAGTGTCCCCAAAGTTACCAGGGTCACCAAGCTATAGGTGTCTGCGACGTCGAAATGGGTCCCGACATATACGTGGAGTGGGTTCCGTATGTGGTTCCCCCAGCGATAGATCCTGTAGGGGAATGTGAAAATCTACTCCAAGGCACCTGGTCAGATTCGTATACACCATGACTGGCCGCAGTTGGAAAAAATGAAATCGCAGGGTTGAATTTACCGACACTGCAGCTCGGTCGGCTGAACTAATTCGCTAGACCGCTTAAGAAAAGACATTATCAGGGTTGTAATTAAGAAACATGTATAAGAAAGGCGGTTCAAGATCTGTCCAACACCGCCCACTCGTGAAACGGAACCGCTATTCGATAAGAATGGCGGTTTTTGTTTTCTGTAATCAGTAGTCCAAAGAGGAAATTAATGTCTTTTTGATGGGGATTTAAATTACCTGCCGACCAAAGGATTTCTCGTATTCTCAAACCCTTAATTGTATTTGTTGACAGCTGGTAAGACCAGTGTTATGATTATTTCATAAACAGGTATTACCAGTAGTCGGGTCATTACCAAGGAGTGGATAATGAGTGAACCCATTGAAGAACGGGCTACAGATCGCGCAGAGCGGCATCTCATTGAGGGGATCGTCAGCGGTGCATTTCCTCCAAACACGGATCTACCCGGAGAGCGTACCCTCAGTAAAAATTTAGCCATCGCGCGTCCAGCCTTGCGGGAAGCCATGCAGCGGTTGAGCCGCGACGGTTGGCTCGACATACAGCAGGGCAAGCCAACACGTATCCGAGATTATCTGAAAGATGGAAATTTGAACATCCTGGCTGGCCTTCTTAAGGCCGATCCTGATCTGATTCCTAATCTGGTTCCCGACTTGCTGGAAATGTGGCAATTATTAGCTCCCCAGTACACTGCCTCATCAGCACGCCGCGCCCCAGGATTAATTCTTGATTTACTGGAGAGCTTCAACCGGGTGCCGGATGAGGCTGAAGCATATGCGCAGAGTATGTGGAAACTGCATCATATGTTGATTGCCTACTGCGACAACCTCGTTTACGGTCTAATTTTTAACACCTTTAAAGAATTTTATTACCAACTCGCGGCCTACTATTACGCCAACCCTGAACACAGGGCGTTGGCTCGTGATCTGTGGGCAGATATGATCCCCAGTATTGAAGCCCTGGAAACAGAGACCGCATCAAAGCAAGTTTCCTCATTTATTGCCAGCACCGCTGAGTTCTGGAAAAATATCACCTTTGAACAATATCAAAAGGAGGTTCTGGATGATTCTACGCAACTTGAGGACAAAGTAGAAAAAAGAAAAAAGAAAAAAAAGAAATAATCAGAGCGAGTGCCCGGTTCGCGATGTTAGCCCATCGCGGTATCAGGCGGATAAAACCGGACACTTGTTCACCGCCCATGAACATAATCACTTGTAGTATACCAGGAGCAAATCAAAGATGGTGTCCCCTAATACCAACCCCAAACCAACAAAACCCCTCACCCTGAGCGTCATCGGTGAGGTGCTTTCTCAATTGCTGAATGTACCAATGCTTTCAGGAGCTTTAGTTACCTTTATTTTCTTCAAACTCCCTACCGATCTTCCCAACCGAGTGGGAGGGTTTGGCTGGGCCTTGTTGTTCATCTGCCTGATTCCCCTCTGCAGCTTGTTGTTTTACATTCCTGGCAAGGATAAGAACTGGACAAAGATCATTAAACGTCAGCGTACCGCCAGTTTCGTATTGATGATTATCAGCTACCCGATTGGTTTCATTGTCCTGCGGTTGATTGATGCACCGCGAATATTTGAGGCCCTTGCGGTCAACTATACCCTGATTACGCTGGGACTGATCGTTTTTAATTTGATCCTGCGCTATAAAGCCAGTGGTCATGCCGCAGGTGTCGCAGGCCCTGTTGCAGCAATGCTCTATTTCTTCGGATTAATAGCTACACCACTAGCGTCCCTCATCCCCCTGACGATATTTGCACGCATTGCAACCAAAGGTCACAACTTCTGGGAGTTGGTTACCGGTTCGGTAATGTCAATGTCTATCACCGTTCTTACATTATTCCTCTATGGTTTTAATCCACTTAGCCCATTTCAGTGAATAAAAGCTATTGATGGAAGAGCTAGAAGGTTATGAGGAATACCAACAACATACAAAATACCGGCTAATTCCTGGTATCTGGTAAACTTCCTCAAAACAGAAACAAATAATATGGGATGGAACAGGTCCCCTTGCCCTCACTCATGAAATCGCTTGACGAATCCGTCGAGCGATTTTTTCATCTATGCTATTTAAGCTGGGGGATTAGGTTCATACTCTCCTCATGCTATACTTTGAACAAGTAGATAATCCGGATGGATCGGATGTCATGAAAGATAACATCCCAAGGCATTATCTAACCCTGTAATACATAACGCCCAATTGTTTGTCACGCAAATGAAACATATTAAACACTATGCGGCAAAACATCTATGATCGCAATTAAGAAAAACTTAGAAAGATATTGCGTACGGCAATTGATGTGGTATTAGTTGGATTATTGGTTGGGTGTAATAGCGATCCCCCACTAACAACCAAACTGGGGTTTCCCGTTACAAGCGCATCTGCAATTACTTCACCGCCATCTATCATGGATGATATTAACACTCATATATATATATATATATGGTACAGGTGCTGATCCAAATGTCATTACACTTGGTCCCAAAGTAGGTGGGCGATCTGGTTGGAAGCCCTATCCTAATAAAACTAGTATGGAGTTCGAACTTGAGCACGGTGCACCAGTGCTAGCGCCTATTGACATGGTTTTAATTAGCTTTGATAACAGAAGTGCTAACTATCAAATTGGGGCAGAAGGAGAACGAATGACCCCATTCAACGATTTGGAATTGTGTTTTGAGGTTGTAAACCCTGATTGATCAGAAATGATCGTATGTACATACCATTTGGTGAGTTCGCCATTACTTCTTGGTCATAATCTAAACCCAGATTGTAGTGAAGTAGAAAGATGGAAGGGTACTTTCCAGGCTCAAGGACATTTATTCTTTGAATTTGATGATTATGTGGTTACCAAAAATTCTGCTGCTGGTCCGTGCGATGCTCTTATTGGACGATTAGTAGATCGTGGAGAACTAATTGGGTATGCTGGGAGTGTGGGTACTCACTCTATGGTTTCCTTTCGTTTCAAAGTACCATATTCATCAAAGAACCCACTTGTTCAACAAGGAAATCGACATCTTCATTGGGTACAGCCAGGTTCTTTTTTCTATTGGAAATGTTATACTCCTGATGTGGTTTTTCCTAAAGGGGTACTTGCTTATCCTTTTGAGTGTGGTGGTTATCAGCTTCTTGCAGAAATGAGAGATTTTAATTTCAAGTATTCAGCAAAAGAATAAGGCTAGTATCGTTTGTTTTTTTAACTATTTATTCTGTAATTTTCAAGGAGAAGGCGGTTCAGGATGTCCCAACACTCTTGCGGTGGGATTGTATGAGTGCGAAAGGATGACGCACTCTCACTTAAGCGGTTTTTGACTTATATTCGCTGAGACAACAGAGGAATCCTGGACAAAATAGAGATCAAGATTGATTCGTTTGCATGATACTCACGATTTTTCTGATCGAATCCCGCCGCTGCTACCAATCAGACCCCATGCCCGTACAATTTAAAACTATTTTTTGGCCAACTGCTCCTTAGGGGATCTTGCCCGAATTTCCCGATAGTTGGGTTTTAAAATGTTATGATTGAGAGTGAACCACAATCGCCTACTGTTCAGTGAGGAGGGGTTTAATATGGGTGACAAAGGGAAAAGAGATAAGGGCAAGCGAGAAACAAAAAAGAAAGCAAAACTAACGATAAAAGAAAAGCGTAAACAGAAAAAAGAAAAACGCGCAGCTAGTACATAGTCATCGTGGTTGTGACAGGTTGTTATTCTGAGCTTAAGCGCAGGGGAGCAAAGAATCTCGTAAGTCCCAGACAGGATCTACACCAAGTTAAGATTTAAAAATCTGGTCGCTCCGTTCCTTCGATACTTATTACCCCCGTTGATGATTTTCATCCAATATTAATAGGGAACGGCAACGCCGGTTCGAGATATCCCCGACGCTCTTGCGTTGGGATTCTGGGCGAAGCGATTTCCGCTCCACCATTGCCCAACCCCTGTGCAAGAGCACAGGGGAATGAGATGGGGATTTAGATTCTTCCCCTCCCGCATATGTCCAATACCGCTCACACGCGAAGCGAATCCGCCTTTTTCGGGTGGATTTTTGGTTAACATGGGTGAATAATCCCACCGCAAGAGCGGTGGGATTTTAGACGAAGGGGTATCCCCGCCACCTTCTCCCATCCCAGTTCAAGAGAACAGGGGGAACCTTAATTTATTCCTGAATTTCCTCAAGTTTAAATCTAGTATAATGATACGGTGCTTCCAAAATAATATGTAACAGATCGAATAACCGATCAACGATCGTTTGAAACAAAGGAGCCTTGCTGTGAGCATAATAGAGGTCAACAATCTAACCAAGTACTACGGAAAAGCGAGGGGGATTGTCGATGTATCCTTTAACGTGGACGAAGGAGAAATCTTCGGTTTCATCGGCCCCAATGGTGCTGGAAAATCAACCACGATCCGCTTGTTTTGTTCATTGATTTATCCTACCAGCGGAGAAGCCAAAATCTTTGGCAAAGACGCCATTAAATACGGTCCGGAGATCCGGCAGGAAATTGGATATTTGCCCTCCGAGGTGTTTTATTACGAGGGCATGAAAGTCCTTGAGCTTCTGAAATACTCGGCTAGTTTTTATAAAAAAGACTGCACAGAGCGGATGTATGAGCTGTCGGATCTGATGGAGCTTGATTTGAAGCGAAGGATTGACGATCTCTCTTATGGCAACAAGAAAAAGGTGGGCATCGTGCAAGGGCTTTTACACCAGCCAAAGCTTCTGTTTTTGGATGAGCCGACCAGCGGCCTTGATCCACTCATACAGCAAAAATTCTTCACCTTGATTAAAGAGGAAAACAAACGCGGCGTGACGATTTTCTTCTCATCACATATGCTGGGCGAAGTGCAAAAATTGTGCAGCCGGGTAGCGATTATCAAAGAAGGCAGCATCGTGGATATTCAAGACATACAAACGCTGCAGCGCGATAATTATAAAAAGATCCACATTGTGGCCGATGAGATTGATGAAAAGGGATTTGATATCCCTGGCGTGACTAACCTGGAAAAGGAAAACGGCGCTGTCAATTTCTTCTATAAAGGCGATATCAATTTGATCACCAAATTGATCAGTGAAAAGAAAATTTCTGATGTGACCATCGAAGCGCCCACCCTGGAAGAAATCTTCATCCATTATTACGAGTAGGGGTAAAGTATGAATATATTTAAACATGAGTTTAAATCGTATTTGAAATCTGTGGCTATCTGGTCAGTGTCCATTTTTCTGATTATCCTGATCTACCTATCTGTTTTTTCCAGTATATCTGCGGATATCCAAACGTTAAATGACATGCTGGCGAGTTTCCCGGAGGAGTTATTAATTGCCTTTGGCATGACCGAGATGGACTTTTCCTCGATTGTAGGCATGTACGGTTTGGTATTCCTTTTTTGCCAGATCTGTCTGGCAATCCAGGCCTCCAACTATGGCTTTTCCCTGGTCTCGATAGAGGAAAGAGAGTTAACCGCGGACTTTTTATTGGCAAAACCGATCGGCCGCGGGAAGATACTGACGGCCAAGTTATTGGCTGCGATTGCAAGTTTAACCATTACTAATCTTGTAGTTTGGGTGAGCAGTTTCCTGGTAATCAATATGTTAAATGATGGTCAATCCTATGAAACCAAGCCGCTGATATTGCTTTTGCTTACCATTGTGGTATTTCAAATGTTTTTCCTGGCAGTAGGGGTGCTGATTTCCCTGCTGATGAAACGCGTTCGAAGTGTGACACCCTTATCGATGGCATTGGCTTTTGGTATGTACGTGATCAGCGCTTTTGGGGGCATGCTGGGAGAGGATACAATTGAAGTGATCTCACCCTTTAAACATTTTGAACCCAATTTTATTATCAAGAATGCGGCTTATGATATGCCCCTGGTACTGATCAGCGTGATTACCATCCTGGTTGCAATTCCAGCCAGCTACCTGCTGTATTCAAAACGCAACATCCACACGGCGGTATAGGGCTTGCAAGGAGTTTAAACAATGAGAATTTATTTGCGAGAACTGAAAGCAAATTATAAATCCCTCTTGATCTATTGTGGAATCAGCCTCTTGTTCATGACTGTTGGATTTGCTAAGTTTTCGGCTTATGCTGAAAACCCTGAATTGTTAGCCATAATGGACAGCATGCCCCAGGCCATGTTGGATGCCTTCAACATGAATGCTTTTAACCTGACAACTATAACGGGGTTTTTTGGGGTAATGTATGTCTTCATTGGGTTAATCTTATCCATCGCCGCGGTGATGTGGGGGAGTGACATCATCTCCAAAGAAGAACGGGATAAAACTGTTGAATTTTCGTTGACACTTCCGATTAAGCGGAGCACCCTGATAACAGCCAAAACTGCGGCGGTATTAACAAATTGTATTGTTCTGGCACTAGTAACCTGGGGCATTATACTGGTTAATACAGCCCGATATAACCCCGATGCAGAATTTTACAATTTTGTTTCTCTGGGTATGGTATCCCTGTTTATCATGCAGTGTATATTCCTGGCAGTGGGCATTTTGTTGGGAAGCGCAATGAAAAAACATAAGAACGCCGGCTCAGTGGCAGTTTCCTTGCTATTGGGCACGTATTTCATCTCAGTTATCGCGGGTTTAAATGAAGATTTCGAGTTCTTGAAATACTTCACCCCCTTTAAGTATTTTGATCCGGCTTCACTGCTGCATGAGTCAAAAATTGACCTTCCCTTTGTCTGGCTGTCTATCGGAATCATTGCTGTGAGTTTGGTTGGCGCCTATGTAACCTACTCAAAGAGAGATTTATACATTTAAAACTCGGGAGCCTTAACACTCATGTGTTGGGATTCTGGGCGAAGCGATTTCCACTCCGCCTGCTAATAGACTGACTGGGAGACCAGGTGATGGTGTGAGGGGGAATTGGTAATAACTGGAACAGATGAATACAGATTACTGCTTACTGGTTATTTCCCTTTCCCGCTGACGCCCAATACCGCCCACTCACGAAGCGAATCCACTCTATCCGGGTGGATTATTGCTTTATCCTCCTCTGAAAACAAAGGAAACTTGCCCAACTGATAGATGAACAAAAGCATGGTTGTCGATATAACAACGTAGTGTCATAAACAGAAAACATAACTGATCGACCGCTCGATCATAGAACACTTGAAACCAAGGAGTCTTGTGTGAGCATAATAGAGGTCAACAACCTAACCAAGTACTTTAGAAAAGCGCGGTGGATTGTCGATGTATCCTTTAATGTGGACGAAGGAGAAATCTTCGGTTTCATCGGCCCCAACGGTGCTGGAAAATCAACCACAATCCGCTTGTTTTGTTCCTTGATTTATCCCAGCAGCGGAGAAGCCAAAATCTTTGGCAAAGACGCCATTAAGTACGGTCCGGAGATCCGGCAGGAAATTGGATATTTGCCCTCCGAGGTGTTTTATTACGAGGGCATGAAAGTCCTTGAGCTTCTGAAATACTCGGCTAGTATTTAGGCAGTTCTTTTATTCTGGACCGGATTATGACCCAGTTATTTCTGAAATTCTCCCAAGTAAGATTAAGGGAAAATCAGTTGTCTAAAGGAAGAAATAGTCTAATAATGGTGACCAAATGAGAACCTCACACTCCTCATGGATTTGGGTAATACTGATCATTTTATTCCTGACTGCTTGCTCCAGTGTGATTTCTCAAAAGGATATCTCTTTAATGAGCACATCATCAGAAAAAGGGCGGATTTCCACATCTCCCCCATCTTATTCGATTCCAGGTTGGAATCAGCTTCTACCTTTTGACGGGATCGAACCTATTTACGATCCCCAATTTATTCCTGCTGAACAGGCATTTCTAGAAGGCAGTGAGTTGATCATGGGGGTATCCTGGCAGGGAGAGGCTAAAGCTTATCCGGTCTCCGTACTCCGCGGTCGGGAAATGGTTAATGATGAAATGGCGGGTGTTCCCTATCTGGTAAGTTGGTGACCGCTTTGTTACACCGGTCTCGTGCATGACCGGATCATTAACGGCGAGATTTACATCTTCGGCAACGCTGGAGGATTGTACAAAAACGCCATGACCTGGTGGGATCATAAAACCAGATCCATTTGGTCTCAACCTGTAGGAGAAACCCTTGCGGGACCTCTGCAAGGAACTAAACTTCAACCTATGCCTTTCCAATTAACAACCTGGGAAAATTGGTTCACCACCCATCCTGAAACCCGGGTAATGAAGAATGGGCTTGACCGGATCAGAAATTTCAGACAAGGGTTTGATGAGGATTTTTTTATTGGTGTGACAATTGCTGATCTTAATAAAGCCTATCCATTCGCGGTGGTTGCGTCTGTGATTATCGTGGAAGATCATCTTGGTAATTTTCCCATTCTTGTCTGGGCTGAGGGGGAGGATTACCGGGTCTTCCTTCGCCAGATTGGCGACCAGGAGCTTCATTTCAGCTGGCAGGGTGGCAGCCTGGTAGATCAGGAAACTGGGTCCCGCTGGGATCCACAATTGGGCTTGGCGAGAGAAGGGGAGTATCAGGGACAGGTCCTGCAGCAAATCCCCAGTTTCAGTATCTTTCGTTCTTCCTGGAAGGATTTCTATCCCGAGGGGGAAATATACGGACCCTAGCTGGGTTGCCGGCTAGCGATGTAGAAGGGATTTTCGCCTGGTGAGAAAGACTACCCATCCCTGGGCGTAGTACCAGGAAAAACGAAATAGCGGGAATTACACCCCATCCTCGGGATACCAAATATTTCTACTATTTTTTTTCTTTCCGGTGCAGTTTATGGTACAGGAGTATCAGTTGCAGAGGCCAGCGGATCCTTAACTCTTATCTTCACATAAAAAGGATTTTTAAGAGGTCCTATCCCAAAGTGGTTTCCGTCAGGGTCTTTCAGCGCCCAATTGCCCTTATATTCTCCCACTTCCGTGGGCGCGACCAAATCAACCGAAATCTCTATTATCTTTCCAGGAGGAACTGGGATAGTAATCATCTGTTGACTATCAGGACCTGACATTTTTTCCCCCGAATAATAATACAGCTTGTAATTATTATTCCAGGTGCAGGTCCCATTATTTATTAAACGCCAGGTTTTAGTAAATTTGGCTCCCGGTTTAAAAACAGCTCCATCAGGAACAGTGACATCAGCTACGAAACCAGCCACATTACAGCCATCATCGATTACGGTGGGTGCGCTTTCCGTAGCTGTTGGGGGTTGGGTTTCCGTGGCGATCAGTATTGTGCTGGTGGGTTCAAGGGTTGCTGTCTCGCTGGGTACGGGTGATTCTGTGGGCTTGTTTGTTTGAATATCCTCAGTCGCAACCACTCCTGAATCGGTTGTCCGGGACAAATTCCTATCGAATGTTTGATTGTTATTGGTGACTGCTCGCACAGTAAACATAATTACGAGCACTACCAAAGAGCTGCTCAGGAGATAAATGGGATAAAGACGATATCGATCCATGGATATATCTTGCCTTATGATTAAAAACTTATTTGAACCTGCCAGATCATTATAATGGGAAGTGGTCCTTTACCTGTCCTGGATACTCAATCCGAAAGAAGCTGGCAATAAAATGGTGATGCATACTTCAGAATTGATAAGTTTCCCGGAAAAACGATCTGCACTAATAGTTAACCATGGAAATTGATTCTCTACAATCGTTGGACCAAATTTATGTCTATTCCACAAATGGCGTGTCATCCCTGCGTTCAAAAGCATCATTCTCATGCAGCATCCGGTCAAAGTAACCGTGAGCAATCGGCAGCCGAAGATATAGTTGGAAAATCGGGTTCAAGATCAAGGGATAACGCTCCGGCTTAGCTATCTCCATTAAGATGACCGAATCTAGCTCCCCGTTTTTAGCAAAGGCAGCACCCAGATTCTGTAGGTTCTCAAACAATCCACTTGTCGCTTCTGGTGGCATAACCCGTGTGCCTTCACCGTTGCCTTTTACAATGGTTCCCAGGTAGGGTGAACCCAACCGGTCCGCCAACCTAGCCAGGTAACGTTCTACATAACGGGAATGAAGTCCTTCCGGAAATCCAGACTGCACCAGGAACCCGATAGGTGGGTTGTTCTCACGTCCTCGCAGCGGTTCCAGGGCTTCAATGAAGTTTTTGACAACCCCCGGCATGGCATCGGTGTAAAGCGGAAAACCAAACCAGATACATTCCGCCTCTTCGAAGGCCTGGACCTGGTCCTCAATTTCCTTCACGCGGATAAGATGATGTGTTTCGTATTCTCTCCCAAATCCTTTCATAAATTCACCTAGCATGATAGGTGTATTACCCTTCTTGCCGCGCGGTGAACCATTGAAGACTGTGATTTTTTGGGGAGGAGTAATCTGAGCACCCTGCACCGGTTCCAACCTTCGCTGGAACAGATGGGGACCTTTTTTTTCTTCCAGGATTTTTCCAGCGAGGTCCTCGGCTGGCAGATCAATTGTCTCTAGAAATTCTAGTTTTGATTTAAAATTCAGAGCAGTACGGGAAAAAATATCGGTCAGGATCCGCAGGTCTTTCGCATTTGTGTCGGTTTCTTTTTCTACCAGCAGCCCTACCCGGGGATAAGTTTCATAGCGCTTGAGATGATGCGCTTCGTTCTGGTCCACGAGCATATAAGGGTGAATCAAAGGCAAGTGTTTATCAAAAGCCATTTTCAGCAACACGCTTGGAAAACCCATCTTAAGCGGTGCAGCCCAGAGTGTGAACTCAGAGTTGATCACCGCTCGATCCATCTCCTGGGAGGCATCATCTGCATCACATAATCCAGGCGTCTTGACCCAACAGTCAAAGCAGCCAATGCAGTATTTTATTGGCAGCTCACGCAGATCAATCTGGGTCACTTGATGGTTAATCGTTTCCAAGGCTGACTTCAGTTCTCTCAAGTAGTGATCGAAACTTGATGGTTCTGGGCTTCCATTTAAGATGGTGATTTTCATCTTGATTTCCCTGTGTTGTTTAGGGGCATAATCTACACTCATGACAATCCTATTGTATAAGAAATAAATTTTATCAGTATTTGGCTATACCGAATCTCCCATTCTTCCTGGGTTTTTTCATACCGCCAAACTGAAAAACATGGGGCTGAAATAAGGTATCAGCCAGATCACCCAAACCAGGACACTAAATTTGTGGAAGTTCTGGATGGCATTTTCATTTCTTCGGATCAGTACAATCGCCGCCCACAAGGCATGAACAAACATCAGGATAATGGCAACCAGACCGGATATACCGTGCAAGTCAAATGCCATCCCACCCACGAATTCCAACATCATCCCTGTCCCCCATGTATCACAAATCAGACCCAGGATAAAAAAAGCCAGATGCCAGGGTTTTAACCTTCCTTGAATACGCTCACTCCACACCCCGATGGAATAGAACAAAAGAGCTGCGGTGATAATGATGTTTGCTGTGGAACTCATTCATTCTCCTCAAAACTAATTGGTGATTAAAACTCCGGTTTAGTCCTCTCGAATATACCATAACTCTTCCTCATCGATAATCATAAGCTGGTGGAGCAGATGAGGGAAGATTTCCCAAATTTTTTTACGAAACTTGAATCCAATAGTATATAGACTGGAGATCCAATAGTTATTTAACTTTCCTGCTCCCTGATTTATAACTGTCTGGATCAAAAAACCGCCCTGTATAGAGCGGTTTTTCAGGAAAGGACACTCTTGCCGGAAATGAATTTAGAGGACCATACTTCCGGTATAAGCAACCTGGCGTCGATAAACACCAGCCAGAATAAAGAGTAATGCAAATACAGTGAAGACAGAAATTGCGGTTGCCAGAACTTCGGATTGATTCTGCATTAAAAACAAGCGGATATCCTGCCAGGTCAACAATATTTCCACTCGCAGACGAGCTGACCAATAGGAAGATCGGGTGACCTGTTGAACCAGGTTCAGGAATAAACCAATGATCATTGCCAGCACAGCGCTGAGTGAAAAATCAATCCAGGAAAACCGGTATGCCGGTTGGGAGATCGGACGTTCAATCTGCGCCATAATCCCCTCAAAAACTCGATCCGGGACAGGTTCCAGTGGGAATGTCCGCAGGGCTTCTTTCACCAGCAGCTCAATCTTTTGTTCCTGATTATTCATAACAGCACCCATTCCTCTTGATATTGGTAAACCGAATCTTTGAGTCGCTCCCGGGCCCGGAATATTCCAGTTTTGACTGTGCCCAGCGGTACATCCAGGATTTCTGAGATCTCCGCATAACTGCAGCCTTGTTGATATCGAAGCAAAAGCATAATCCTGTACTGATCCGGGAGGGATTTAATTTGCTGATGGATAAAGGTTAATGTTTCCTTGCCTTCCAGCCGAATGACTGGATTCATAACCGGGCTGGTATCCATCAGTTCGAAGTGGATTGAATCTGGATCCAGGGCATTAATATCTTTCCTCAGCTTAGGCAATTGGTTATAACAAAGGTTCATGACAATCCGATACAACCAGGTACGGAATCGCGAATCATGCCGGAAGCTGTTGAGTGATTTCCATACTTTCACAAAAGCATCCTGCACGATATCTTCCGCATCCTGGGTATTATTCAAAGCCCGCAGAGCTACGTGGAAGGCAAACTGTTGATGCGCCAGTACTAACTCTGCAAAAGCCCGGGTATCACCTTCCTGTGCTTTCCGCACTAGATTGTCTTCTGCTGCTGAATTCAATATCAATTCTCCTGCCCTTTAGACCAAAATTTTCAGCAAAAGTTTCAAAAATAAATTAAAAACCTATAAATATATGTATTTTGAAACTTTTTCCGCGAATCTCGGTCTAAGGAAGTGATAATCAAATTGGAGGTATGAATGAAAAATAAATGGTTGTTTATCAGTATCTTGATTGTAGCCGAAATCCTGGTTCTGGTTGCAGTTGTCTTTGTAGTTTGGCAAGGTGTCAGCCAAACAGATCTAGGGAGTTTCGGATTTCGACTGAGCAATCCAGATTTGTTCTCCGCCGAGTCAGAAGAAGAGTGGCGGTTTGAAGCCGGAGAGATCTCTGAGATAGTCCTGGATTCCAGTGGCGGCGATATTATTATCGAAGCCATCAAATCAGATGAATTCTTAATCACCGCTCATAAAACTGCCTGGGACTCGACCAAATCCAAAGCTCAATCAGAATTGGATGATCTCTCCGTCACGGTGACCCAGACAGGAAATAAGATCATTATCAAGTACCACCGAGAGCCTAAGATGTTCTTTTCCGGACTGCAACAAACAGACACAGTCGATTTTATCATTTCGGTTCCTGAAGGTACAGAAATCAATGTTCAAACCGATTGGGGGGATATCAATGCAACCGGTAAGCTAGGTGACGGAGTGGTCACCACAGATTTTGGCAATATTACCCTAGCTGGATTCCAGGGTAATTTGGAAGCCAGAAGCAACAGCGGGGATATCAACGCGGAAGGAATTTCCGCGGAGGACAGCCGGATTAGTTTATCCTCAAATTTTGGTGAGATCACCCTGGAGAAATCCGACTGCAGTTCAGTGGAAATACACTCCAACAGCGGATCTGTGATCCTAAACGACGTTGACGCCTCTGAGAAAATCGAGCTTTCCAGCGATTTTGGAAAGCTGGAATTTATACGGGGATCTGCGGATATCTTAACAATGGAATCCAACAGCGGAAAAATATTTTTATCCGAGGTTACAGTAGAGAGTAATCTGATCATCCGCAACGGTATTGGGGACATCATCCTGGAAAAAATTTCCGCGAATATATATGATCTGGACACAAACAGCGGCAAGATCACCCTGGGTGTGGCCGGCGGATTTATTCAGGCAGTCAGTGATTTTGGGGATTTGAAAATTACGTCAACAGATCAAGCAACGCTGGATTTATACACCAAAAGCGGTAAAATCGAGTTTTCTGGTCCACTGGGGATGGGACCGCACAGCCTGGTGACTGATTTTGGTGACATAAGTATGTACCTTCCCAAGGACACTGCCCTTACCTTTGATCTGGAAACTGATTTCGGAAAGCTAAAAACTGAGTTTCCTATCACACTAGAAGGTGGTGTAAAACAGGATCATTGGCGCGGTACGCTGAACGACGGCGGCGCTAAGTTAACGGCCAAAACCAACAGCGGTGATATCTCATTTGAAATTCTCATCCGCTAAGGTATCGATGACTAATTTGGAGGGTTCTCTATGAATATCGTTTTCACAATCATTGGATCAGCAGTTGTCTTTGCGATAGTATTTGGTTTCGCGGCCTATACCCGTTACTTGCATCATAAAGAGACCATGGCTTTCGCCGAAAAAGGATTGCTTCCTCCGGAAAAAACCGGTGGAAAGGGTAAAGCCATTATACAGTGGGGTATGATCTTCAGCGGTTTAGGGGCAGTCCTGATTATGGTACTGGTCCCCTTCGCCTGGGGCAATTTCTGGCTGCTGCTGCTAATTGGACTTTTTCCTCTGGCCCTGGGGCTGGGATTAATGCTTATCTATCTATTTATGCAGGAAGGATCACAACCGGACGAAGAAACAGCGAACAAATAGTAATAAACCGAAATCTGGTTTTAGGGGTCGGATTCCTTTAAGGAATCCGACCCCTTTTCTATTAATAAAAAAACCGGAGCATTTTTCAATGCTCCGGTTTAGCAAGGATGTTTTCGTTTTTTAAATTATAGTTTCATGAAATTGCGCGCTTCGAAGCGGACATAGCCATATCAGCGCAACGGCACTGCAGTTGGCTGCCCCCACTGGACCAGCCGAGTCCCTACTGCGTCCAATATCCGAATGCTCATCTTTGTGATGGCATTTGATTCACAGAGTTCTGAGACGGATTGAACCACTCTATACTGCGTAGCTTGGGCAATTTCATCCTGTCGGCGTTGTGTTTCTGAATAATAGTCATACCAGGTAATCATGTTATTTCTCCTACTAGCGTAATAAGTAATTATTTCTACAAGTACTGCATTTCATCTGATATTTATTGCTTATATGGTGAATTTTTAATTTGATCTCTCCATTTTCCACCTCCAAAGCTTTAGCTAATTGCACAACAAAAATGCCGACACCACCCTCAATGTATCCTAGACCCGCTCGCCATTCAATACATAACATTTTACTCCCGAACATCGCCTTTCAATCAGATAGCCTGTGGCACTCAACTGCTTCAAGTGCCTGGATGCTGCTGACTGACTGAGGTCCAACCTCTCTATAATCTCCTGCGACCGCAACTCTCCTTCTTCCGCTATCAGCTTCAATATGTGAAGTCGGACATCATCTGCGAGGGCGCTGAGCCGGATGGTGATTTCATTTCTGCTAAGATCCGGAGCATGGATCTTTGTATCTGTGGGAAGACGGGCTCCAAAAATCACGCCCAGAGCGTTTTTATATTGAAACTTTCCCAGGTAAGGACCCACATGAACGCTGGGCACAAAAAACAGCTGACTGATTTCTTCGGAGTTGAGATTCCAATACTCCTGATTAAGGTCCTGTCCGGTAATATATTTGGCAATCTCTTCCCGGCTCATATTACTTAAATCTATTTCCTTGAATGCCATTACCGCGTCTGTCAGCATGGGTGTAACCCGTTCGCATTCTGCCTGATAGAATTCCTGCCACAAGAATCTCAGATGAGAAACGATTACCTGCTGCATTTTGATGGGATCATTCAGCAGTTGATGGGCTTTTTCTTCAATCTCCGGGTCTACTAAATCATCTCCAAATCTATTCCGTAAAAAAATCCAGGTAAAAATTCAAATCTGCCAACAGCGAGTCTTTGGTTGCTTCAATCAGCTTTCTTGCTTTTTCACAGAGCTTATAACTGAGATAAAAATCCAGTACATTGTCCCGCAGAGTAACCGGATCGCTGTTTTCTAGATGAGCCAGAAAAGTTGGAAAATCCTTCCACAACCGCGTTGGCAATACACTGTAATGAAAACCAATCAGCACTAAATTGTGGGTGACTTTCTGCTCGGGAGTGAGAGCATTGTAGGTTTCATAGATCCAGGAGCTGAGACCGGAAAGCTCTTCACTCCTCACCATCAAAACCATACTATGAATGATGGTTTGGACAGAATCAAGCCGGATATCCACTATGCTCACTTCTGGCATAACTACGGATTCTGATTTAGGCATTAAACTCTCCTGTGTTTCTCACTTATTCGGGTTATACTACTTACCCGTTCTAGCGGGTAATGCTCATATAGAAGCACAGGAATAGCCTTTGTCAAGACCCTTTTTTAGGAATTTATTGCCTAAAACGCCCTTATTAGCTAAAAATATTCGGGGAAATTACCCATATTTATTACGATTAGAGAATACAAGTGAGAAAAAAATATTTATTTTCTGCAGAATCTAATCTTTGCGATTAATAAATCGCTGATTTCCCCCATTGTTTCCTTTTCAGGATAGATCAACTAATTCAAAAAATGCCTTGATTACCTGGGGGTCAAACTGTTTGCCAGATAGTTTTTTTATGTAGTCGGCTGCTTCGGCTTCAGACCATGCATCCCGGTATGGGCGATCTGTCTGTAAAGCATCGCCAAATATACGCCACGGCAAAGATACGGGCAGCCTGGGGGAACTCTCTTTAGAAAGCCCCCGGGGGGTACCCAGAGCCATCCCACCATTCGTGATGGCAATAGGGAATATCCAGTGCGGGGTTAAGATATTGAATGGACGAGAGCATCTCGAAGGCATAAACCGGGTGTTTCTTTATCCGGCAATTTCCCGGATTTTAATAGTTTTTAGTCTTGTGCCATTCAAATCAGGATTGTGGTATAAAACCCATAGATAGTAAATCAAGCTTTGCCGCAAGGAGTCAATATGGTCAGACAAACAAAGCCGTATCTAGCAGTATCCCTGCTTTTACTTGGGGCGTTATTCTTAACCGGATGCTCGGGATCAAAAGTTGAGCCAGCCCCCACCCCGTTTATTGAAAGAGTTGATGACGAGGAAGGAGACCCCTTTATCGGTGTACCTAATCCGGCATCTTTTTACTGCCAGGAAATGGGATATGAACTGGAAATGAGAGATACTGATAATGGCACCCAGGGTATTTGCATATTTCCTGACGGAAAAGAATGTGATGAATGGGATTTCCTGGCCGGCCGCTGCGGATTGGAATTTTCATTCTGCCAGAGACAGGGATACAATATCAAAGCTGGCGACAATATTGGGACCTGTGTCTTCCCTGATGGATCATCCTGCCCGGAATATGATTTATTTATCCAGGAATGTGAACCACCTAAATAAGTAAATAGTACTCTCCTGGCTGGATATCCTCAGCATTCGAACTAATTCAGACACAACAAGATTTAATAATTGTTGTGTCTGATCTTATGACCCTTCTCGTCTCCTCCCAAATCTAAAGAGAACAACCCATGGCTTCCAAACAATCTCCCCCCAATCAGGATCTGCAGCATATTATTGAATCCGCCCAACGGTTAGGAATTGAATTGAACGAATCTGATGCCCTGCAGTGGCTGACCGCAATCTCTGCTGCTCAGGGAGAAGATGATGTGGTTTTTGATAAACGAGCCGTCGTATTCGGCCACAAGGTGTCGATGCTGGATTTTAGTTCTAAAGACCTGGCACATTTCAGAAAACTGGGTCAGCTGGTTGAATTTTTAGATGTTCCAGGAAAAATTGAGACTGCTCTGGCTCTTTCTGGATCAGCAGCCCAGTCCAAAATCCAGATCTATCCGGGCGATGCGGATTATTTCGAACGCATAAATATTATCGCTGACAGTCGGAAAGAATCTTGCCAGATGTTGGCTGAATTGATTCGCGAAAAAGCACTGTCAACAGAATCAGGACCAACCTTCCAGTTAATGGAAGTCCGTTTTGGATCCTATCCCGTTGATGTCGTAATAGGAGATCGCACATATGCGGCTGGCAGTTCTATCTCCTGGACAGTTGATCAAATCCAAGAAGGCCAGATCAAAGCAACCTCTCCCGCCGGTAATCCGGTGGTTGTTGATTGGTTTGAAGTCTCCCAAGATCCCGGTTGGTGCAAATTGGATTGGGTGGTTGCGGATCCCATTCGGGGCGAGTTGGTAAATGCCAGCAATATGCTGGATGTTACCTGGGAAGCCCCGGATGGATCAATCACCCCGTTGGATGGTTTCCTGGATCCTTATTTCCAGGAGATTTACCTGGATGCAGATTCAATTCCGATTTTTTCCAAACTTGCCTAGCATGTCTCTGCCAACGCCCTGGACCAATACGTCACCCAGCTGGAGAAAGAAGTTAACAAATACCTTACTAAAGACATAAATTATGGAAAAGCAGCCAAAAGGGTGTACAACACATTTCGATTAACCGGCAGGTACGGCGAGGCAGCCCTGATCCGGGAGCTGTTCGATGAGCCCTCATCCATGCTTTACCAGGTCTGGGCGTTGATCCGGACTATGGATGAATGCAGTTTTCCCGAATCGAGCATCTCGGTAGACAGCGTAAAAGCCCAGGCAGACCAACTGATTCTGGAAGTAGTCCGAGCCCTGGAAGGTGACGAAGAAACCGTTGTTGTAAAGCATTTACTTCAGTTAAGAGATGCGCTGGAGGATCAAAGACAAGGCCAAAACCTTCCTATCTGTGTGGAAACTGCCCGGGATGAAGTGATTAATATCGTGAATAACTTCTTTTACGAGAAATTGACCACCGTCCCTGAGATAAAAAGCTACATAGATGCCATCCAAAGCTGATAAATAGGAAGAGGGTGAAACCAACCTTAAAATTCTGGGTACAACCTACCAACTTGCTTTTCCGGAAAAAGACGCTATAATATCCTGCAATAAATAAAACGCGTTGACCGGGACGAGTAGCAGAATGAGTCCTCAACAGGAAAAGAAAGTCCGAGACTGAAAACTTTCTTGGAAGACTATCCGTGAAAACCACCCGCGAGCGGAAACCTGAACCCCCATGGTGTGGAAAGTAAGGTGAAACGATTGGCCCCGTTACAGGCCCCATGAGATAAGTCCGGCTGCATTCTAAGTTCCGGCTTAAATCTGGGTGGAACCGCGAGAAACTCTTGCCCCAGTTGGCAGGAGTTTTTATTTTTTTGGAGGTGTGTTATGGCAAAAGACAATTATCTAGGATCTGAGCTGTGGAGAATCAGGCATTCCACAGCCCATGTGATGGCTCAGGCAGTGCGGGATATCTTCCCTGAAGGCGCTGCCAAGATTGCCATTGGCCCCCCTATCGCTGATGGTTTTTACTACGATTTTGACCTGCCCCGGCCCTTAACTCCGGCAGACCTGGAAGAAATTGAAAAAAGAATGCGGAAAGTTCTCTCTGAGGAGCATGAATTTATCCGCAGGGAATTATCAGCCGATGAAGCCCGTGAGATATTTAAGGACCAGACTTATAAACAGGATTTGATAGCTGGCCTGGAAGCAGGTGGATTTGACGAATATGGAGAGCCGATAGAAGAAGAGACGGTAATCTCAACCTACACCCATGACGATTTTGTTGACCTGTGCAGGGGACCGCACGTTGGGAGTACCAAAGACCTCAATCCCAAAGCGATAAAACTTCTCAATGTTGCCGGAGCCTACTGGCGCGGAGATGAGCGGAATCCCATGCTGCAGCGTATTTACGGTACCGCCTGGAGAACAGAGCAGGAGCTAAACAAATACCTCCATAAATTAGAGGAGGCAAAAAAGCGCGACCACCGGCGGTTGGGGAAAGATCTTGATCTCTACAGCACCAACCCCGAGGTTGGCAGTGGTTTGGTGCTCTGGCATCCCAACGGGGCTTATGTGCGCTACAAAGCAGAACAATACTGCATGGATGAGCACCTGAAGAACGGATACGAGTTCGTTTATACACCCCATATCGGAAAAGCCCAGCTGTGGGAAACCAGCGGACACTTAACTTGGTACGACGAATATATGTATTCCGCATTGGACATTGATGGGGATCCATATTTTCTAAAACCAATGAACTGTCCTTTCCATATCATGATCTATAAAAACTCGCTTCGCAGTTACCGGGATCTTCCCCTGCGCTGGGCGGAGTGGGGGACGGTATACCGTTACGAGCGAAGCGGCGTTCTGCACGGCATGATGCGGGTTCGGGGATTCACGCAGGATGACGCCCATATCTTCTGCAGTCCGGAGCAAATGCCAGAAGAAATCGATCGGGTGCTTAACTTCTGCCTGCACATTCTGCGCGGATTCGGCATGAAGGAGTTCCATGCTTACCTGGCAACTCGCGACCCCGATAAATCTCCCGGAGATAGCGAGCGCTGGGATGACGCTACTGAAGCATTGCGGGCCGCCCTGGAACGGGCTCAATTACCCTTCGACATCGATGAAGGCGGGGCCGCTTTTTACGGTCCTAAAATAGATCTTAAAATGATTGACGCCCTGGACCGGGAATGGCAATTAAGCACCATCCAGTTTGACTTTAATCTGCCCGATCGTTTTGATCTGACCTACATCGCCGAAGATGGAAAACAGCATCGTCCCTATATGATCCACCGGGCTCTGCTGGGATCAATGGAGCGGTTTATGGGCGTTTTAGTGGAGCATTACGGAGGAGCTTTCCCGTTCTGGCTGGCTCCAACTCAGGCTGTATTGATTCCGATTACGGATCGCAATCTACCTTATGTTGAAAAAGCTGCTGAACAACTGCGGGAAAACGGCATCCGGGTTAAAGTGGATAGCAGAACAGACCGCATGGGTGCTAAAATCCGGGATGCAGAGAAATTAAAGATCCCTTATATGCTGATTGTAGGAGACCGGGAAGAAGAAGCTGGAACAGTAGCACCCCGATTACGAACGGGTGACCAGCTGGACCCAATCAGCATTGAAGAGCTTCTCGTCAGAATGTCGGAGGAAATAAAAAACCACGATCAGGTCTAAAATACCAGGGGTAGCGGAGGTCACTGAGGTACCCCCTACCCCTGTATTCCTCCGTTGACGTTTGTCCCTTATCTATGGTATTATCGAAGTCTAAGTTTAATTAAAAAGGAGAGAACAATAGGAAAAATTAACTACTGGGCGAATGATCGGATAAGGGCTCGCGAAGTTCGTCTAATTGGTCCCGAAGGGGAAAACATAGGAGTAGTTCCGATAGAAGAAGCCCTAGCCATTTCTAAGGAAGCCGAGTTAGATCTGGTAGAGGTATCACCCAATGGCAATCCACCTGTTTGTAAGGTCATGGATCTGGGGAAATTCCTCTACGAACAGGAAAAAAAGCGCCAACGGGCTCGCAAGGCACAAAAAATCGTTGAGGTAAAAGAAATTCGCCTGCGCCCAAAAACCACTGATCATCACCGCAATTTTAAAGTGCGCGATGCTCGAAAATGGCTTACTACAAATAAAAAGGTTAACGTCCGGGTTCAGTTCCGGGGTCGGGAAGTGCATTATCCGGAAATTGCGCTGAAAATGCTGAACAGTATCGCTGAAGAACTCAGTGATGTTGGTGTTATAGAACAAAGACCTTCCCGGGAAGGCTATTCCATGCTCATGGTTATAGCCCCTATGAAAGAATAACACTTCCTTTTCTAAATTTCCCAGAGGTGTACAGGGTGGTTTTTATCCAACCGAAACCGCCTTCCCACTTTGTGTCTACTCCTCAATTTAGAAATCAAGGTTGGAAACATAAATTATCGCAGCTGCTGGGTGCAGTAACAGGTACCTTTCCGGAATCGGAATCGCAACCGGCGCCCAGGGGACTGCAGGAGAGAATCGAATGTCACGAGTAAAAACAGGTATAACCCGCCGGCGACGGCACAAGAAAATAATCAAAATGGCGAAAGGTAAATACGGCACGAGGAGCCGTCTTTACCGCCGCGCAAACGAAGCCATGTTGAAGAGTCTCTGGTATTCATACCGGGACCGCCGCACAAGGAGACGAGATTTACGCCGGTTATGGATTACCAGGATCAACGCTGCCTCCCGGTTGAATGGTCTGCCTTACAGTCGCTTTATTTACGGATTAAAGGAAGCAAATATCATCCTCAATCGTAAGATGCTGGCAGATATGGCTGTCCGTCATCCGGAAGCTTTCACAAAAGTGGTGGATAAAGCCAAAGCAGCTATCAAATAATTCTACAATCATGCAAAAAAGGACAGGGCAATCCTGTCCTTTTTTGTTTTAATGCTACAATCGATTCGGATAGGTTTTTAAAAGTAACAATTTATACTTTATCTCACTGATCTTATTAAAAGTAGTGGTTTATGAACAAAATCCTGCGGGGAAAAACCCTTCCCTCTAAACTCGCCATTCAGCCGGTTCGGGGTGTTATCACCTCGACAAACGTTCATGTTATCGTTAACCTTGGCAACAACCAGCTCAATCACAGCAGAGAGCAGGCTATCTTATTCACCCGTAAAGCAGCTTCTTTATTCACCTCGGTTTGGGACCAGCCTCAGTTATGATTTCTTCCGTCCAGAACCCCAAAATTAAGCGGATCTGGCTTCTGCAAACCCAATCCAGATCTCGGAAAAAAGAGCTTGCTTTTATTATCGAAGGGGTTCGCCTTCTTGAGGAAGCCCTTAATACCTGCCAGGTCCCGGAGCTGGTGATTTACTCACCGGATCTCGACCCGCGGGGGCAACAGCTGGTGGTGGCATTTCAAAAACATAATGTTCTTTGTGAGGAAGTAACTCAGGAAGTAATCAAAGCGGCCAGTGATACAGAAACCCCCCAGGGAATCCTTGCCATCCTGCCTCTCAAACCGCTTCCCCTGCCCCCGGAGTCTGATTTTTTGATAATTGCAGATGAAATCCGCGATCCAGGTAATCTGGGCGCTCTGCTGCGTACTGCACAAGCTGTAGGTGTGAACGGTTTTTTGCTCTCTCCTGGAACAGTGGATCCTTTCTCTCCTAAAGTAATTCGAGCGGGGATGGGAGCCCATTTCCGGCTTCCAATATTAAGCTGCACCTGGGAAAAGATCCGTCAGGTCACGGAGGGGCTGACCGTCATCGCCGCAGATATGGATGAGGGTACCCGAATCTGGGACGCTGATCTTAGCCTCCCCCTGGCGTTGATCCTTGGCGGAGAAGCCCATGGACCGGGAAAATACTCTCGCGATCTGGCTGATACCTGGATTCATATCCCCATGAAAGATGGTTCCGAATCCTTAAATGCTGCTGCTGCCGGAGCAATTCTAATGTATGAAATCCTCCGCCAGCGGACTCAAGGGGCACAGCATTGATAGTATTACTGGAAATATAATCAGTTATGACCAATATAACTCTGCCGATTAACCGAATTATCCACGGGGATGCTGTTCAGGAAATGAATTCGCTACCTGAGAGTTCGATTGACCTGATCTTTGCAGATCCTCCTTATAACATGCAGATTAAAGGCGACTTATGGAGGCCGGATTTCAGCAAAGTAAATGGAGTAGATGATGAATGGGATAAATTTGATAATTTCCGAGCATATGATACATTTACGATAGCCTGGTTAAAAGCTGCGCATCGGCTGCTGAAAGAAGATGGCGCCATTTGGGTGATTGGCACCTATCACAACATTTACAGAGTGGGAAAACTCCTCCAAGATATTGGATACTGGATTATTAACGAAATCATCTGGGAAAAAAATAATCCTATGCCAAATTTCCGCGGCGTTCGTTTTACGAATGCCCACGAGACATTAATTTGGGCTAAAAAATCAGAGGGTGGAAAATACACTATCAATTATCACGCCATGAAACCCTTTAATGATGGGAAACAAATGCGCAGCGTTTGGAATCTGCCAATCTGTAAAGGGAAAGAGCGAATCCGGGTCAATGGAGAGAGAGTTCACTCCACCCAAAAACCCCTGGCATTGCTTTACCGCGTGGTTCTTTCCTCCACCAATCCGGGAGATGTGATTCTTGATCCTTTCTTCGGCACCGGAACAACCGGAGTTGCTGCTAAAATCCTGCATAGGAATTGGATTGGAATTGAGCAGGATAAATTCTACATTCCCATAGCCAAAAAACGGATTGACCAGATTCAACCAGAAGAGTATACGACCCAAGCCTTTGACATCAAGGATAATAAACGTTTGGCGCCCCGAGTACCATTTCCACACTTGCTTGAATACGGGTTAATAAAACCAGGGCAAACCCTGTATTTTAATCAAAATCCGAAGCAAACTGCAATTGTGAAACCAAACGGAAATCTGCTTTACACCGGATTTGAAGGGTCAATTCATCAAACAGCAAAACATATCCTGAAGGGAAAACCGGGGAATGGCTGGCTGCACTGGTTTTTTGCAGATGAAAATGGGAAGTTCCTCTCCATTGATTCCCTAAGGGAAATCATCCGGAATGATTTGAATGCTCCCCCTGAAAACAAATCCCAAAAATAAATCCAATTCTTCAAAATCAAAGATTGATCCAGGAACTGTTAGATGAAAATTCGCTCAATAACATACTTTGAGAATCCCGGTGATCCCCTGCGGGAAGAAGCTCTCATCCGCTCGGAAAAGTTTGCCAGTGAGGCAAAAGAACTCTTCGAATCTGCCGGATATCAAGTCCAAACGATTCGTTTTGCGTCGCCCCCGTTTCCACTCTTCATGAAGGTTTTGGAGAACGAACGGGTTTTATCTTACGCGGGTGATTTAGAACGATCGCTGAACTCCCTTGGTTTTGATTACCTATCTCTCGGTCCTGCCATCCCTTCCCACCCAGAGAGTTACGCCCTCATCCCGGATCTAATTCAGTCGACAGAAAACACTTTCTGTTCCGGATTGATGACTGACCCCAAAAAAGGCATCTCTTTATGTGCTGTCCGTTCTTGTGGAGAAATCATTCACCGGCTTGCCTCAATTGAGCCAAACGGTTTTACCAACCTGTACTTTGCCGCCCTGGGCAATGTGCCCCCCGGCTCTCCTTTTTTCCCGGCAGCATACCATGGGAATGAAAATCCGATTTTTGCTATCGCGGTGGAAGCGGCTGATCTTGCAGTGAAGGCTTTTTCAGAGGCTTCTTCTTTTGAGAAAGCCAGCAGCAATCTGATGGTCCTTCTCGAAGATCATGCAAGGAAACTAACCCGGGTTTCCCAAGATTTGGAGAAGATCACCTCAGCCGCATATGGGGGAATTGATTATTCGCTAGCACCGTTTCCTGAGGCAGGTCTCTCTATCGGTACTGCCTTGGAATCTCTCGGATTGAAACGATTGGGAGATCATGGCTCTTTGGCTGCCGCTGCCTTCCTGGCTGACACTATTGACCGGGCTGATTTTCCCCGCACCGGGTTCAGCGGGTTAATGCTCCCTATGCTTGAAGATGCCGTCCTGGCGGCCCGGGCCGCTGAGGGTTTTCTCGATATTAAGGATTTACTACTCTTTTCCACTGTTTGCGGAACAGGGTTGGATACTATCCCGCTTCCCGGGAATCTGTCACCGGAACAGATCACTGCAATCTTATTAGACCTGGCGGTCCTCTCAACCAGGCTCAACAAGCCCCTTACAGCCCGATTAATGCCGATTCCAGGAAAAAACGCTGGTGATCCTACTAAGTTTGATTTTCCATATTTTGCCAATAGCAAAGTCCTGGATGTACAGGCTGAGGAATTGACAAATCTGTTTTCAGGAGACGGGTATCTGGATTTGAAACCGCGAAGTAGTTTGAGTTGGGACTAGTCGAATCAAGAGAATTTCGGTTTTTCCTCTCACCGACTACTACCGCCAACTCTGAGAAGTTTGCACAGGCTTAACACCCTCATCTTGTCATTCCGAACACAGTGAGGAATCCATAGGAATCTCAAAGAAAGAAACCGTAGAGTATTTGAAGATTGACTTGTTATGCTTCCTAATCCCCTTATGGGTCCTTCACTGGGGCTCTCCTGAGCGAAACGGAGTGAAATCGAAGGGCTCTGAGAGTTAAGGGGTATTGGTTCTCACCAAGCTCCATAACTCATTGCTCTTTCGACTAGCGCTCAAGGCAAGCCAGTCGAAATGGAATGGTTACCGGTATCTCCTTCCTCGGCTGCCACCACACAAGAACGGTGTCCGCTCTGAGAGTTGAGATATCTATCTCAAACTTCTCTCACAGCTGCTTGTAAATACTCCAGACGGGCATCAGCCAAACCAGGTAATGCTTGCAGAGCAAAAAAAGGACCGTTTCCCTCAATGACCAGAGAGGAAGCAACATTTCCGTATAAGACAGCCTGGAGGGGATCAAAAGTGCGCCGGTATCCAGCCAAAAAACCGCCGCAGAAAGCATCTCCTGCCCCAATTGGATTCTGAACCCGGGCTGGATAAGCGGTGATATCCCATTTTTTTTCCGAAGCTGCGTCATAAAGATACTGGCCGTTAGCACCTCTCTTGATGATCATCATTTCACATCCATACCGACATAACTCAGCTGCCATTTCCCATAAATCAATCGTTTTCCCTTTATAAAGATTTTTTAGATCCTCTTCCGATGGGATAAAGGCGGTGAGCCCGGTGATGAGCGCTGGTATGTCACCAACATACGCTGAATCCATATAGGAGGACGAGGGATCAAGTGTAATGGTTGAAAAGCCTTGCTGGCGTAACACAGCCGGTAGGAGATTATGGGAAAGATAATCCATAGGGCAGAGATGGGCTCCGGTGGCGTTTAAATAATTTTGGGGAATATCGCTTGCCCGGATCGATGTGTCTTTTATTGTTCTTCTATCAGTTGGGAATTGATGTTGAGAAGTGTATCCAATTAATGCTGGTGGTAATGCCATTCCCAATCGGGAAAAGTGGGGAATGGGATCATCTACCAGACGGGTTTGGTATCCCTGCTGGATATAACATGCCCTGAGATCTACTGCTTGCGGGAGAACCACCACGCCGTCAATGTTAATTCTCTGGTTGGAGAAATCATCAAGCCAGGACTGAGGAAAATCCTCTCCAACTCTGGTTAAAATACCCGGAGTTTCATCCTCTTCCCAAACCAGGTACCCCACAGATGCATAAAGCGCGTTTCCACCTGGTACATCCAGGAGCCGTTGTTCATCAGCGGAGATGGAGAATTCCCGTTGGAATTCCCCCACAAACACATCCCTCGGGTATGGATTATTTGGGGACATATCAGTTAGTTTTTACAGGTCTGTGGTATTTATTGACCAAGACTGGATACTTGCCGTAAAAAGGCGATGATTGACCCCCCGATTTTAATCCCATCTCCGGCTGTAAGCCGGATTTCTTCCCCTTCCTCAATCCGCTTCGTCAATAAATATCCTGCACCTGCGCCAGTTACTGCACCCAGGATCGCGCCCAGGATAATATACAGACCAAAACTACCCTGTCCTTCCTTATTTTCATCATTCATAACTAAATACCACCTTATTAATTATTTTCACCGGGATTGATTATTCAATTCTATATCGGGACTTTTTTTTGGAAAAAATTGACCTGAATCCCTTCAAATAAGCTGCCGGTTGAATAACCGGTTGAACGATAATCTCTGAAAACCTTCTTGCTCCGTCACGGATTTTATCAAGAAATTCTAGTATCCGGCAGGTGATCGAGGGTAACCCACGAAACATCCTAACTGACAAAAATACACAAGCGCCCAGAGTAACAAGAATTATCAAGGAAAAAAACAAAACCGGGAGAATCAGCAGAACGGTTGATAACTCTGCAAAGCGGGAGATATTTCCCGCTCTAACCCCAACCACTATCCAAACACAAATAAGCAGGACAAGTATGATTCCTACAACTGCCGGGAAAATTATTTGCCAGAAACTGGAACCTGCCGGGGACTCTCTTTTCTCTGCCATGATACCGATATTGTAGCATGGATTTAGTCAACAGAAATATTGTCAATTTCAACTGTTATCAGTGATCAGAGCAAATTGAATGATCGCGTTACAGATGCGCATGAGGCTATCATCTCTGTCTCCATTAATAACCAAATGATCAGCTACCATTGTCACTAATTTATTACCTGAATATGGATAGAATGATAGATTAAACCCGAGCACAATACATAATTCTGGGATCCAAACACCGATCCGGATCCCAGAGATAACCATAAATCGCTCAGCTCAAAGCAGGTAAACTACGGAAGATACCAATATTATCAGGTGCTATTCTACTATTGACATTTCTTCCCTAATCTTTACTCAAAAACAGGCTGTTCTAATAGTTCGATTTCCATTTCCCCGTCATATTTTCCCAGCTTTCCTTTTATCTGGATATACATTCCAGTTTGGATATTTTCCTGCACTTCCAAGGACCATCTCCCCCATTCCTGAGCCATCACAATAATACCCTAATTCATCCGAATTGAGACCAATCCTCGGAAATCGAGAATATCTTCTACTTTTTCTAGGTAAGAATTATACTTAAAGGCTTTTTGAGTGGACCTAACGGTTTCGTTTGTCAGGAGCTTTTCTGATTTATTCTGATCTCGTTATCTGTCTCCCTATTTTTACATTACAATAAATTCATACTCTCACTAAAACTGTCGCTTCCCAGAACAAACCCTACCTCAGAGAAAATCACCATCTGGGGGAACAATTTCGTTAGCCAGCGATTGAATCTAGGAACCTTTTTATGTTTACCAAAGCAATTGTCAGAACACCGGGGAAAAGCTTCGTCAGGGGATTAACTACTGCCGAATTGGGTCTTCCAAATTACGAAAAAGCCCTTTTACAACACCAGGAATATATTCAGGTTCTCCGTGCCTGCGGATTGGAGGTCCAGGTCCTTGAAGCGGACGAAGAATATCCGGACTCCACTTTCGTGGAAGATACCGCCTTACTCACTCCCCATTGCGCAATCATAACCAATCTCGGCGCCCCATCCCGCAAGAGGGAAACAGCAACCATCAAAGAGGTCTTGCAGGGTGACTTCTCCCAGTTAGAAGAAGTCAAGGATCCCGGGACAGTGGAAGGGGGAGACATCATGATGGTCGGATCCCATTATTACGTCGGTCTTTCCAGCCGGACCAACGCAAACGGCGCCCAGCAGGTGATCGAGATCCTCGAAAATTATGGACTGAGCGGGTCTGTGGTTCAGCTGGATAAGGTTCTGCATCTTAAAACCGGGATAGCCTATCTAGAGCAGAATATCATGGTCGCCTGCGGAGAATTTTTAACGAAAGCTGAATTCAGGAAGTATCAGATACTGGAAATCACCGCTGCTGAGAGTTATGCGGCGAATTGTCTCTGGGTGAATGGCACAGTGCTGGTCCCCCAGGGATTCCCCCAGACACAGGAAGCTATCGAATATGCAGGCTACCCGACCAAGGCTGTAGATGTCTCCGAATTCCGTAAACTGGACGGGGGCTTAAGCTGCTTGTCCTTACGTTATTAGTGTAATATCTAAGCAGATGATGATCATATATCTAAGGGTTTTTAAGAAAGCGGTTTATCAGTCCCCCTATTGAATAATTTTCTCCAATTTGGGCTGAATAGTTCCGAGTTCCAGAAGACTGTGAAGCTGGCAAATCTACATCATTGGCGTGAACGCTGCCTCCCTTTGAAAAATCCGGGCTTGAATTCAATTCCATCCAATCGCACATCCTGGGGACTGTTTGGGAGCCCCATTGTCCAACCTTACATCGCCTGATAACAGACTGGTTATATAAATATATGAAGACCTATTGTTACATTAATGGCAAGATCATGAGAACAGAGAAAGGGTTTATCCCGGTTACAGACTTGGCGTTGCAGCGAGGATATGGGGTTTTTGACTACATCCGGACCTACCATGGGAAGCTTTTTCTTTTTGAGTATCATCTCTCCCGACTGCAAAGCTCAGCTGAAACACTGCATCTTAAACTACCCCTTTCAAATGCTGAACTTAGGAAAATCGCGGAGAAATTAATCCAAAAAAGTGACCTAAAAAACCCGGCGATTCGGATCCTTCTGACCGGAGGAGACTCACGATCTTCCCCTCTCCTGGCGAAGCCAAACTTGATCATGATCTCGGAGGAGCTCCCCCTCTGGCCAAAAAAGCTGTACTCTCAGGGTGTGAAATTAGTCATTGTGGATTATCAAAGGGTGATGCCCGAGGAAAAAACCATCAACTATTTAAACGCCCTGTATCTGGAACCGTTCAAACGGAAGCAGGAAGCATTTGATTTACTGTACACTCACCAGGGAAGTATCACTGAATGCTCGAAAAACAACTTTTTTGTTTTTCTGGACGGGGTATTGATTACCCCCCCGGCTGACCAGGTCCTTTCAGGGATTACCCGTAAGTTAGTCCTGGGTTTAGCCAAGACCATGTTTCCAGTTGAGGAACGCCGGCTGATGATGGACGAATTGGATGCCTGTGAGGAGGCATTCCTCACTTCAACCAGCAAAGGGGTTATGCCAGTTACCCAGATCGACGGGAAAGAAATCGGAAGCGGCAAAATTGGAACCCAAACTCAAAGGGTGATGAAATTATTTAAGGATTACACACTCTCGTATTGATTTTTTATTCCGCAGTTCTAACTAGATATGCTTTTTACCCTGAAACCCAACCAGTGATTATCAGGAAAATGAGATCAAGTTCTCAAGGAGGGATACCAATCGATGACCCGGAAGAATTGGATTTGGATCACAGTCGCTATTGCACTAGGGCACACACTCATCACTTATTTACTCACACCAATAGCCGGCGAAATTGTCTTTTCCCGTTTTGATGGGGAAGCATATTCCTCTCCTTGGAGCCCTCTACTGGTTGGCTTGTATTTTGTGTTCCATTTCCCATACCTGCTGGTTGTATACTTTTTCCGACCAGCGCAATTTCTGCCGCCCAGGCTACCATATATCCTGTTATGGGTGGGAAACAGTTTACTGTGGGGGTTGGCAGGTGCCTGGTTGGCCTCTAGGCTGCCGTTTATGAAAAACCGAAATCCCTCGATAAAAACCTCTCTGGGCCCAGATGAATCCAACAGCTCCCTGGATCCTGAGGAATAGTGATCTCTCTTTAGATTATCTTTAAACACAGGACCGGAGAACTTTATTCTGGGGGCAACTGCATTATCGACGGTGATAGCAGCTACAGGGGCATGGGGAAGTTGGTGTGGGAAAAAAACACTCGAGTGCCAGAGAAGAACTGCCATCCCAAGTGATTGTTCATTCCTGAAAATCAATAACCTTGGTTTGTAAAAACAAAAGAACGATTCACTTAAGAATCAGTTTAATACTCCAGGGAGTTGACTTTTCAGGTGTATTTATTTACACTTAAACCATGCTGGCACGCGTTTACTCCTGCGCCGTGCTGGGGCTGGAGGGGGTCTTAGTAGAAGTAGAAGTGGATTACGGTACCGGGCTGCCAAATATCACACCTTACAAAGATATTGCAATTGATAATGATTTTTGCTACAATATGAATAAGGTCTGGAACCACCTTATTACCTCTACAAGTCTCACGAAATAAAAGAGGCATCACAACTTAGGACATCGTCAAAACACCCTCGTTTTCGTGATTTTTTTTTGTGTGTTTCCGCATGAGTTAGGTTCAATCCGTAAACAAATCCTTTACTTGAGATATGAAGGGAGAAAGGTAAAGGATACTTGCGTTCATAGTTATTGAGAAGAAGAACCAGGGGAAAATCCACTTTATCTGCTAATTTTTGCAACCCGCAGGAGACAATCCCATATTTATGAAATTATCCAACAGGAAGGAGGAAAAAATGTGCGACAGGAGAAATGGACTACAATTGGTAATTGTCTTGATAATGGTGTTAACAATCATGACAGCTTGTACAGGCACAGCCCAGAAGGATGAGCCGGCGTGGGTTACCTTCCCGGGGGCAAAAATCGTCAGAGATATGGCTTTCGACTCAGATGGCGATATTTGGGTAGTGAGTGAAGTAGGGGTTTTTGAAACAAATATGCAGGATCAAAGTTTTAAAGAAATTACAACAGAGGACGGATTATTGACTGATAAATCAGTTGCAATACTCTTCGCCACCAATGGAGATGCTTGGATTGGCTCAAAAAGAAAAGGAATTGCCCATTTCGACGGAAGCTCTTGGACCTACTACACCACCGAAGATGGTTTGGGAGATAATACGGCCTGTTCCTTTGTCGAAGATTCGAAAGGTGGGATCTGGGTCGGTTTTTGTGAGTATAATGGCGGGCTAGCATACTTTGATGGCGAATCATGGACTTCATACAATAGTGAGCAAGGGTTGGCTTCTGGGACAGTGCTTGATCTTGACCTCTCATCCGATGGAGTTCTTTGGGTAGCCACAGTGGATGGGATCACAAAATACGATGGGGAAACATGGATATCCTACGATACCGGTGACGGCTTACCTGGACTATTTTTCTCAACCGTTGCAGTTGGACCAGATGGATCCGTCTGGGCAGGAACCGATTTAAATGGCGCGGCTCACTTTGACGGTGAGACCTGGACACCATTCTCTGAAGAAGATGGTTTGATCTCAAAATATGTTACCGATATCGCCGTAGATCACGAGGGGGGAGCCTGGATCGGCACAGCAGATGGGGTCTCTTACTACAAAGACGGGGTTTGGACCCAATTCACCGTAGAGGACGGATTACCCTATAAAAGAATTGGCAAAATCATTGTGGATGAGCAAGGTTTGGTCTGGTTTGGAACGTTGGGTGGCGGTGTCGCGCGTTTTGATCCTTCAAAGTAAATATTTGTTTATGAATATCTGATGAGGAATTTTCTTACAATGAAATTTGAACCTGAAAATTCCTCATCAGACAAAATAACCACCTAAAAAGGGAGTAGAAAATCCGCTCAAACCAAAATTTCCCTTTGATCCCAACTAAATATTAAAGTTCTAAGCCTGCCACTTATATGGAAATTACACTGATCGCAGAGAATGAATAGGTTCTTCTTTGATCGTGGAAAAATGGTGTTAAACTTCAATCTCAATCCAATCTAAAACCTGAGCTTTCCCACATAAATGCGCTCAGCGATCCTTTATTCAATTCCACCCATATTACCAACCGGAGTAATCACCAGTTTTTCCCGGTTTGCGACATACAGTTTATTAACTTTTATATCCAATGCGATATCCCTATCTGTTGACAATTGATGGGATTTTATTTACACTGAAACCATGCTGGCACGCGTTTATTCCTGCGCAGTGCTGGGGCTGGAGGGGGTATTAGTAGAAGTAGAAGTGGATTTCGGTACCGGTCTGCCCAATATCACTGTGGTAGGACTGCCGGATACCGCCGTCAAAGAAAGCCGGGAACGGGTCCGGACTGCAATCAAAAACATACCCGTTAAATTCCCCCGTAAACCAATTATCATCAATCTGGCGCCGGCAAATGTGCGCAAGGAAGGTCCTGCCTACGACCTGCCGATGGCCGTAGGGATTCTCATTACCATCGGTCATATCCCTCCCGATGCGGTGGATGAGATAATCGTTGTTGGCGAACTATCCCTGGATGGAACTGTTCGCCATACACCAGGCTTGCTGCCCATGGCTGCTATGGCCCGGGAGGAAGGATTTCGGACTATTTGTGTTCCTGCCCAGGATGCCGCCGAGGCTGCCCTGGTGCCTGGTCTGCAGGTTTTGCCGGTGAATAATCTCAAGGAGTTATTGGATCACTTGACCTCAGCTGAACCCATCCACCCGTTTAAAGGTAAGCCATTTGATGAACTTCCTGTCCTGGAGACCCAAACGGATTTTTGCGAAATTAAGGGACAGGAGCACGTAAAACGATCTCTTGAAGTCGCAGCAGCCGGCAATCACAACATCCTCATGAATGGTCCTCCCGGTGCTGGAAAAACTTTATTAGCCCGGTCCTTGCCAGGAATTATGCCCCGTATGTCTATCGATGAAGCCCTCGATGTAACCCGCATTTATTCCATCCTCGACCAGCTCCCCTCCAACACGCCGCTCATCCAGCACCGCCCGTTCCGGGCGCCCCACCATACCATCTCTCATGCTGGTCTGGTGGGCGGCGGCACCTGGCCTCAGCCCGGAGAAATCTCGCTCGCTCACCGGGGCGTTTTGTTCCTCGATGAGTTTCCCGAGTTCGGCCGCCGCGTGCTGGAGGTGCTTCGTCAGCCGTTGGAAGACAAGGTCGTTACCATCAGCCGCGCCCAGGGTTCTCTGACCTTTCCCTCCAATTTTATGCTGATAGCAGCCATGAATCCCTGCCCCTGCGGGTACTACGGCGACCCTGTTAAAGAATGCACCTGCTCATCAGCAGCTCTCACCCGCTACCGGAAACGCATCTCCGGACCACTGCTGGACCGAATGGATATCCAGGTTGAAGTACCAAGGGTTGACTACGACAAACTTAGTTCTAATCGGTTGGGGGAACCCTCCAGCCAGGTGAGAGATAGAGTTGAAAACGCCCGAAAACGGCAGTTGGACCGGTTGAAGGATTCTCCTCGCTCTTCAAATGGGGATATGATTCCGCGGGAAATCCGGGAAAACTGTCCGCTGGACCGGGAATGTAAATCGCTGCTTCGAGCAGCCATGCAGCAGTTGGGGCTTTCTGCCCGTGCTTATCACAGGGTGCTTAAACTCTCACGAACCATTGCTGACCTGGCCGGAGAAGAGGCAATCAGTGCCATCCACCTGGCTGAAGCACTGCAGTATCAGCCGCGGGAGTTATAAGATACGGATTCCTCGAAGAACCCGTATCCAAAATTGTGTGTTGTGAGATTTCCTTCTATTCCACCATTAACTGTATCGCTGAAAGGTGATTATTAAATATTTTTTCAGGAGCATATAAACGATTAATAAAATTTTACGGAAAATTCAAGGATTATTAGCCATGATGTTTTTGATGGCTGGCAGACGATTTTTGGTATTAATAAAAAAAGGATGGGGCTGTCTAAAAAGTCAGCCCCATCCTTTATGTTAATTAAGATAACGATATCCTCAGAGGATACCATTACCAGTACTTATCTGTATTTACACAGCTTCCACCTTGACTGCACAAACTTTATATTCCGGGATCTTTGCCACCGGATCAAGGGCGGCGATAGTCAGTTCATTTGCGGAGGCTTCCGGGAAATGGAAGTTAGCATATACCATACCTGGTGGTACCCGGTTGGTGATCATCGCCGCGGCTTCAATCGTTCCCCGGCGAGAAGATACTCGAACTCTTTTATTACCGTTTAATCCTAATTTTTCCGCATCAAAATCATTTACTTCAATCAAGGCTTCGGGGTAGATCTCCAGCAGTCCTTTGGACCTGCGGGTCATCTGTCCGCCGTGCCAGTGATACAGTACCCGCCCGGTGCTGAGGATCATTGGATACTCTTTGTCCGGTTGTTCTGCTGGCGGTATATGTTCAATGGGATTAAACTGCCCCTTGCCGCGAGAGAACTGACCCACGTGCAGAATCGGTGTGCCTGGATGCTCAGAGTCCTTCACTGGCCACTGCAGGGTTCCCCCTTCCAACAGCCGCTGCTGGCTGACACCGGCATATATGGGTGTCAGGGCTGCAATCTCATCCATGATCTCTGCCGTATTCTGATAGTCCCAACCACTATAGGCTGCTTCGCCGACTTGACGTTTTCCCTCTTTGAGGATTTTCTTCGCCAGCTCAGATACAATCCACCAATCCGGGCGGGCAATTCCTGGTGATTCTATCGCTTTGTGAACCAGCTGAACCCGCCGTTCGGTATTTGTAAAGGTGCCGTCTTTTTCAGCGAAACTCGCTCCGGGCAGTAAAACATCCGCATAAGGGGCAGTTTCTGAGGGGAATATTTCCTGCAGGATAACCAGATCACAGGTCTCCAGCGCTTTGCGGACATGGCTGGTATCCGGGTCGCTCATGATGGGATCCTCGCCAAGGATGTAGAGAGTCTTAATATCTCCATCGGCAGCACCCGGCATTAATTCTGTGATCGTTAAACCAACATCGGAGGATAACTCTTCACTGGATAATCCCCAGGCTTCTGCAAATTTGTCGCGCAGGGTTGGGTCAGTCACTATCTGATAACCAGGGTAGAAATTGGGAAGACCGCCCAGGTCACAGGCGCCCTGGACGTTATTTTGTCCGCGGAGGGGATTTGTTCCACCACCGGGAACACCCATATTGCCCAGCAGCATCTGCAGGTTTGCCAGACTCATGACATTGGCGGTTCCCGTTATGTGCTGGGTAATACCCATAGCCCATAAAACTGTCATTGGTTTGTTTTGTGCCATAATCTCGGCGGCTTGCTGGAGCTCCTCCACTGGAACACCAGTGATTTCCGAAACTCTCTCTGGGGTATATTCGTCAACAACGACTATGAAATCATCAAAGCCTTCCGTCCGATTCTTAATAAATTCTTTATTCTCCCAGCCGTTGGCGAGGATAATATTCATCAATCCGTTCACAAGAGCGATATCCGTACCAGGTTTGTGCCGCAGGTGAAGTACCGCGAAGTTTGTCAGATCAATCTTTCGTGGATCAGCAACAATCAGTTTTGCTCCCCGCTGGCGGACGGCCTGGCGAATGCGCATACCGATCACAGGGTGATTCTCGGTGGTATTTGTACCTATAACGAAGAATGCCTGGGCATCATCAGCGATATCGTCAATTGAATTTGTCATTGCTCCCGAACCAAATGCGGTGGCCAGACCGACCACAGTAGAAGAGTGTCAAAGTCTGGCGCAGTGATCTATGCTGTTGGTTCCGATCACCTGCCTTGCCAATTTATTCATCAAGTAATTCTCTTCGTTGAGACACTTCGCAGAAGTCATGAAACCCATGCTTTCAGGACCATAGTCATCCCTTATCCGGCACATTTTATCAGCGGTGACCCCCAGGGCGGTTTCCCAATCCACTTCCACCCACTGCCAGGGATCTCCTTTCACCTCAGGTTTGCGTTTTTTCGCCCCGGGTTTCTTTTTACCATCCAGTAAATACTTTCTGACTCGGGGTGTATCCAGGCGATCCGGATGGTGGACAAAATCGTAACCAAAGCGGCCTTTAACGCAAGTCCATCCGTGATTGGGAGAACCCTCCCAGGCTGAATCCACCTTGACAATCTGATTATCTTTAACCTGTAGATTGATTTGGCATCCAACGCCACAGTAAGGACAGGTCGTTTGGATAGTCTCTGTCTGCCAGAGCCGTCCTTTGCCAAGGGAGTTCTTTGGCCACAATGCACCTGTCGGGCAGACCTCCACACAGCTGCCGCAGAATTCACAGGGACTGTCGTCCATTGAGCTGTCCGCCCCAAAACCGATATAGGCACTGAAACCGCGGTAAAAAACGCTGATGGCCTCTACACCGTTGATCTCGCTGCAGGCCCTGACACAGCGGCGGCAGAGAATACATTTATTGCGGTCAACCTGAATAAACGGGTTGGGATCATTTACTGAATAATGATGTTTGGTCCCTTCGTAACGGTCTTCCGTGACATCATATTCATAGGCCAGATCTTGAAGCAAACAATCACCGGCTGCTTCACAGGTCATACAATCCAGCGGGTGATCAGATATCAACAATTCCAGATTAAACTTCCGAGCTGCTCGAATCTTGGGTGTATTGGTGGAGACTTCCATGCCCTCAGAGATCGGATAGGTGCAGGCAGGTTGCAACGCCCGTTGACCCTCAATTTCCACAAGGCAGATCCGGCAAGCTCCCTCCGGAGGCAAAGATGGATGATCACACAGGATTGGAATATAAATTTTTTCCTGGCGAGCTGCTTGCAGGATCGTAACTCCTGTTTCAGCCTGGATTTCTTTTCCATCAATGGTAAATTTTGCTTTTCCCATGATTTGGATTTCTCCTTCCGTTATGCCGGCTCTACTATATCTAATTCATGCTTTCGTTTTACAAGAACAGCACCCAGGTTGCAAACATCGTAGCAAGCCCTGCATTGAATGCATTGCGCCTGGTTAATAACATGGGGTATTTTCTTCTCTCCTGTAATAGCATCCTCAAGGCAGGGTTTCACGCACAAACCGCACCCGACGCACAGCACAGGATCAATTTCATAGGTGAACATGCCCGCGCAAACACCAGCCGCACAGAAGTTTTCATTCACATGCGCTTCATATTCTTTCTTGAAAAACCGCAGGGAAGTCATCACAGGACCCGGCGTGAGCTCTCCCAGAGCGCAGAGAGATCCTTCCCTCATGCCCTCGGATATCAGTTCAATTTCATCTAAATCCTCTGATTTACCTTCCCCATTTGTAATACGGGTTAATACTTCCAATAGGCGCTGACCGCCAATCCGGCAGGGAACACATTTCCCGCAGGATTCCGCGGAGGCGAAGGTCAGGAAATAACGCGCAAACTCAACCATACAGGTTTCCTGATCGACAACAATCATTCCGCCAGATCCCATCGTAGCGCCGGCCTCAGTCAGGGAATCAAAATCGACCGGGGTATCCAGCGCTTCTTCGGGTAGACATCCGCCTAGAGGTCCTCCTGTTTGAACTGCCTTAAATTTCATTTTGTCAGGGATTCCGCCGCCAATATCATAAACAATCTCCCTCAAGGTAATGCCCATGGGCACTTCAACCAGCCCGGTATGTTCTATCTTTCCGGTTAATGCAAAAACAGCTGTACCGGTGGATTTTTTTGTGCCAATACTGTTAAACCACTCTGCGCCGTTTACCATAATCTGGCTTGTTATGGCAAACGACTTTACATTGTTCACGTTGGTTGGTTTTCCCCACAACCCAGAAACAGCAGGATAAGGGGGTCGGGGACGGGGTTCTCCCCGTTTTCCCTCAATGGATGCAATCAATGCGGTCTCTTCCCCACATACAAATGCGCCCGCACCTTCTTTGATCTTGAGATTGAATGAATAACCGGAGCCGAGGATATTATCGCCAAGCAAGCCCAACTCGCAGGCCTGCTCAATTGCAATTTTCAGGCGTTCAATCGCCAGGGGGTATTCCGCCCGACAGTAAATATAGCCTTCTGGGGCACCAATGGCATAGCCGGCAATGATCATGCCTTCCAGAAGGGCATGTGGATCCCCTTCCAGCACAGAGCGGTCCATAAACGCACCGGGATCGCCCTCGTCAGCATTGCAGATCACATACTTGGGATAACCTTCTGCTTTTCTGCAGAAATCCCACTTCATACCGGTCAGAAAGCCTGCCCCACCCCTGCCGCGCAATCCCGAGTCTTTGATCTCCTGAATGACTTCCTCGTAGCTCATCTGGAAAAGCGCTTTTTCAAGACCGCTATATCCGCCGGAAGCCAGGTACTCCTCTATACTCTCCGGGTCAATAATCCCGCAATTCCTCAGGGCAATACGGACCTGTTTTTTATAAAAGGGAAGTTCATCATAAGCAGGTAACCCTTCAATAGATTTTCCATTCCCGGAGGGGAGTTGACCGTATATCCAGCGTTTATTGTATTCTCCCTGCACCAGGTGCTTTTCAATAATTTTCCCCACCATTTTGGGCTTTACATTTTTATAGGTAACCCGCGGGAGACCGGGCTGCTGGATATCAATCAGCGGTTCGTTATGGCACATTCCGATACAACCAACACTGACCACTTCTGCCTCAATCTTATATTTTTCCAGTTGCGACCGGACTTCAGCAGCAACTTCGTTTGCTCCTGCTGCTATCCCACACGTTCCCATACCAAGGATGATTGTAGTTTTATTTTCTTCCCGGTCAGTTTTTTCTGCTCGGGCTTTTTCCTGAAATTTTTTTAGTTCATCAATGCTTGTTAACACCGGCATAAGGATTCTCCTATCCTGACTTTCAATCCAGTTCCACAACCCGTTCGACCAGGGAATCCGGGGTTGTGTTTCCATATACCTGGCCATTTACCAGGGCGATTGGTGCCAATCCACAGGATCCCAGGCAATAGACAATTTCCAGGGTATATTGATAATCCGGGTCACTTCCTCCAGCCACAAGATTAAGCTTCTCTTCCACCGCAGTGACCAATTTTGGCGCACCGCGCACATGGCAGGCGGTACCATCACAAATACTGATAATATGACGGCCGCGGGGTTCAAGGTTAAATTGAGAATAAAAAGTAGCTACACCATAAAGCTGACTGATCGAGATACCGCTTTTTTCAGCGATTTCGATCATCGCTTCTTCCGGCAAATAACCATAAAGATCCTGAGCGCGCTGCAAAATCGGTATCACTGCACCTTTTTGATCCCGGAATTCTAAGAGGATCGGTTCCAGCAATCCGACATCAATGTATGCTTTATCCATGAATTACTTCCTCTTAAGGTGGTTCAGATACTCATTTGAAACTATAGTGCTCAGGTATAAGAGGTTCCTTTTTATCCCTGAATTGATCAAATCTTATTGTTCCGAATTTGCGTTAAAACCCAACCGTTCTGGATAACAGTATACTCTCAGTTTTCCATGACGGGCATATCCAACCAGGGTAATTTTCCAGGAACGGGCCATTTCGATTGCTAGAGAAGTGGGTGACGTGCGGGAAGCTATCACCGGACAGCCCATGAGTGCCCCTTTCCGGAGCATTTCCGATGAAATTCTACCCGTAGTGAGCAGCGCTCTTCCCTGGGTTGGAATTCCTTCCAGCAAACAGGCTCCCCGGAGTTTATCAAACGAATTATGCCGACCGACATCTTCTGCGACCTTGACCAGCTGGTTTCCTTCCAGATCTAGCAAACCAGCTGCGTGAACCCCTCTGGCCCTGGCATATAAACTATCTTTAGTTTGCAGCTTTTTAAACGCACTCAGTATGTTGTCCGGCGTAGTGCCGGATTCAATTTGAAAAGGTTCAATGTCAAACTGGGTGTCATTATAGGTGATCCCACCTCCGCAACCAGAGGTAATGATCTTTTTGGATGGTAACTCAACATCCCGGTTGAGAAAAACATCCACGCAGCAACCCTCGGATGTAATCCGCAGGTCTTCTATCTCCTCCACGTCGTTGAGAATCCCCTCATTCTTTAAGAAACCAACCGCCAACCAGTCCTGGTTTAGCGGTGTTGCCATAATCGTTACTAACTCAACACCATTAACATAAATAGTCAGGTGCGTTTCTTCAATGACTTCACCTTCTTCTTCCTGCCAGTCATGATAAAAACTCCACCAGTGATTGTTCTCTGCTCCGCGATTTTTCATCGCATCCTCAATAATAAATCAAAAACTAATAAAAACCCTCAGATGAAGAGGATACCATAACAAGGAGCAGCTCATGCCCGCGGCAAGGGCTGCTCCCGATCAATACTATCTATTGTTATTCAATCACACCACGGATTGAATTATGATAAACCAAGCACTTCGCCCGTCTCAAGATCAATATCAATCTCGTAGTAAGCGGGTCGAGTGGGTAAGCCAGGCATCGTACTCATATCTCCCAAGAGCGGATACAGGAATCCGGCTCCTACGGAGGCGCGGATATCCCGGATGGGTACGGTAAATCCCGTCGGCCGTCCCTTTAATGTCGGATCATGGCTCATGCTCAAGTGCGTTTTAGCCATGCACATGGGAAGTTCATCAAAGCCCAGTTTGGTGTAGAGATCCACTTTCTTCTGAGCCAGCGGCTCATAGGTAACGCCATCTGCCCCGTAGATTTCTTTACAGATGATCTCAATCTTCTCTTTAATTGTAGTTCCTTTCAAGGGATAAAGGAACTTGAAATCACTAGGCAGCTCACAAGCTTCCACAACGGCTTTGGCAAGGTCCACAGCCCCTTTTCCTCCTTCCATCCAGTGGCGGGTGACCACAGCTTTGGCAGCCCCAGCCTTCAAGGCTGCTTTTCTGACCAATTCAACCTCAGCTTCTGTGTCATCTTTGAAGCTGTTGACTGCAACCACGATTGGAATACCAAATTTGAGTGCATTTTCAATATGCACTTCGAGGTTGGGTATTCCTTTTTCCAGTAACTCCAGGTTTTCAGTGGTATATTCCGCATCCAGAGGAGCGCCGGCGGTTACTTTAGGACCACCGCCATGCATTTTTAATGCGCGAACTGTGGCAACCAGGACTACTACATCAGGGATTAATCCTGAGTAGCGGCATTTGATGTCAAAGAATTTTTCCATCCCGATATCGGCGCCAAATCCGGATTCCGTAAGCACATAGTCCGCTAATTTCAGGGCGATTTTATCAGCGATAATGGAACTGTTGCCGTGAGCGATATTGGCAAAAGGACCAGCATGGACAAGGGCAGGTGTCCCTTCCAGAGTCTGCATTAAGGTTGGCTTAATTGCGTCTTTCATTAACACGGTAACTGCGCCGGCAACACCAAGATCGTCCAGAGTGATGGTTTCCTCGACTTTATTGGTGGCAACAACCGCACGTCCGAATCGTTCACGCATATCGGCCAGATCTGTGGTCAATGCCAGGATGGCCATTAACTCGCTGGCTACGGCGATATCAAATCCGGTCCGGCGTGTGTGCCCGCCCTCTTTCGGACCTAGTCCGATTTCAATCTCGCGAAGATGGCGGTCATTGGTATCCACTATCCGGCGCCAGGTGATGGTCTCTGGATCCACATCCAGACGGGCAAATTTACTGATTTCTTCTTTGGTTAAATCGTCTGGATTAGTTTTATCAATGCCCAGTTTTTTGAGCCTCCTGAGCATGATGGGGGCGAACTCACGTTTGCCATTATTATCGCGCGGGCAGAGGCGGCGGAAAAGCGCTTCGTCCGTTTGCCGGCTTTCATGGTACATGCGAGAATCAAGCGCTGCCGCAACCAGGTTATTAGCTGCTGTGATGGCATGAATATCACCCGTCAGGTGCAGGTTAAAATCCTCCATTGGAATTACCTGACTGTATCCGCCGCCGGCCGCACCGCCCTTAATCCCAAAGGTCGGACCCTGGCTGGGTTGACGGATGCAAGTAAACAAACTCTTCCCCAGGTGCGCACCCAAAGCCTGACTTAATCCAACTGTAGTAGTGGTTTTACCTTCCCCGAGAGGGGTCGGAGTAATGGCGGTAACGTCAATGTATTTTCCATCCGGAACATCCTTCAGTCTTTCCAAGACATCGAGCGTAACCTTGGCTTTATATTTCCCATACAACTCAAGCTCATCGTCCAGAAGACCAATCTCATCGGCAAGCTGCTTGATAGGCTTAATGACCGCGGCATGAGCGATATCGATATCCGAAGGAACCGGATCTAACAGCTCCAGCGGAGAAGGGGTTACGGGTTTTTTCTTAAAAGTCATCATTTCTCTCCTTATTAAACTAAATTCACAAGGTCAAAAACAGGGGAATTCCTAGTTTTCGTTAGCAAGTTTTGCGGCGCGGACAGTATTGCGCAGCAGCATGGCAATTGTCATCGGACCCACGCCGCCGGGAACAGGGGTGATGTATCCGGCAATTTCCAGAGCTTCCTCGAAGTCTACGTCGCCTACCAGGCGGTATCCGCGCTCAGTGCTGTCATCGTCCACACGGTTGGTTCCCACGTCAATAACTGCGGCACCGGGTTTAATCCAATCGCCCTTTACCATTTCCGCCCGCCCAACAGCTACAATCAGCACATCCGCTTCAGCACATTTTTCTTTCAGGTTGCGGGTGCGGGAGTGGCAGATGGTAACAGTAGCATTTTCCTTTATTAGCAGCAAAGCGGCTGGCATGCCGACAATGAATGAACGTCCGAGGACTACCGCATTAGCTCCTTCCAGCTCGACACCAGCGTTTTTTAACAAATATAAAATACCATCCGGAGTTGCCGGCACAAACTTCGGCTCACGGCCTTTTTGCGCTAAACGGCCGATATTAAGGGGGTGAAATCCATCCACATCTTTATCGATGCTGATCGTGCGGAGAACACTTTCGTCATCAAGTCCATCCGGCAGCGGGAGCTGGACTAAGATCCCATGTACTTCGGGATCGTCATTCAGTTCCTTTACCAAATCTTCCACCTCTTCCTGAGTGGCAGTTGCGGGAAGGACATGTCCGATGGATCGAATCCCGGCTTTTTCACAAGCTTTATGTTTCATCCGCACATATACTTCAGAGGCAGGGTTCTCTCCCACCAGGACTGTTGCCAATCCGGGAGGATTTTTTCCTTCCGCCACCATAGCGGCAACGTCAGCGGCTACCGCGTCACGGACTTCCTGGGCGACAGCGCGGCCATCAATTATTTTTGCAGTCATAACCGACTCCCTTTGTTAATGAGATATCAAACACGACAAATTGTGAAAATCAATGGAGATTTTCTACTAGCACAATACAATATACTAGAAAACATTATTACGAAAAAGGCAAAACTTAGCAAGTTATTTTTATCACCATCTTTAGAATGATGATGACCAAGAACAATCATCCCTTAAAATTTAAATATGATCCAATGCCGTTGCTAGAGGGTTATAATTGACGTAAAATAGGAGTTGTTTCTTCAAAATTTTGTTTACCCAGGACGACTCATGAATCTGGACCGAACAAAAACCTCAATTGTATCTTATCCTTCTGGATTAATACCTGAATTAAGGAACAAAGGTTGCCCAGCTCGGGCTGGATACAAATCCACACGAAATCTACACAGAATATTATTATGTTTTTGTAGCTGACTATTTAGCTGATGCTCAGAAACAAAGTCTATGTCATACTGAATCTACTGGAGGAACTTTCATGTCCGACCGAAAAAAAATTACCATAAGGACCCTGTTTGACAAAGCCGCCAAAGGCGAACCGATTTCCTGGTTGACCTGCTATGATTACCCAACCGCATATTTCCAGGAAGAGGCAGGGATGGATATGCTGCTGGTTGGCGACAGCCTGGGAATGACTATACTTGGTTATGACGGAACCCTTCCTGTAACCATGGATGATATGATCCGCCATACCCAGGCAGTTCGGCGCGGCGCCCCATCAGCGTTTCTGGTAGGGGATATGCCGTATATGTCTTACCAGGCCAGCACCGAGTCAGCAGTATTAAACGCAGGCCGCTTCATGGCAGAAGCCAGCTGTGACGCGATCAAGTTAGAAGGGGGACACGTAATGGCAGACCGCATGAGAGCAATCGTCGCTGCGGGGATACCGGCGGTAGGACACCTGGGGTTAACCCCACAAAGTGTAGCTGCCTTAGGGGGATTCCGGGTCCAGGGACGAGGGGCAGGACAGGCGAAGGAAATCATCGATGATGCCAAAGCTCTTGAAGAAGCGGGCGCATTCTGCATCCTGTTGGAAATGGTTCCTGACCGGGTGACAAAGATTATCACTGAACGTGCTCAAAATTGCCTGATCATGAGCCTGGGATCCGGCCCGGATGCCCATGGACAGCTGCTGATTTTCCACGACATGTTTGGTCTCTATCCAAAGTTCACTCCCAAAATGGCCAAAGTATACGGCAACGCCGGGGAAGTCCTTCAGAATGGTCTGATCCAATATAATAAGGAAGTCAAAGACAAAACTTTCCCCAAGAAAGAGAACTGGTTCACGATTAGTGATAAGGAGTTTGAGCAACTGCAGGATTTACTGTAAGTAGTAAATTGTAGTTAGTAATCAGTGTTTAGTATTCAGTGATCAGTTTTCACTGTTTTGGCAAAGAAAGGGGGTCAGTTGTAACAATGATGAGTAAGCTTCCCTATGTGGACAGCCATAAGGATCTGTTGATTTACAACAAAGCACGGGAGCTGTCCCGAGAAATTTACCAAATATCAAAAGATTTCCCATTGGATGAGTCTTATTCACTGACGAGTCAGATCCGGAGATCGTCCCGCTCCATTGGAGCGCAAATTGCTGAGGCATGGGCAAAACGTTTTTACAAAAAACATTTCATCAGCAAATTAACCGATTCCGATGCTGAAGTGAACGAGACGGAACACTGGATAGATATCACATATGATTGCGGCTATCTCTCCCAGGAAAATAAGCAACGATTGACTGAAGAATGCCGCGAAATCGGTCGCCTGATTGGCGGCATGATTTCCAAAGCTGATACATTTTGCGGACAAAAAGAACCCTCAATTTAAGGAAGATGACTCTTCATTTACCTATCCCTAACATTAATAATGGGGGCTTAAGACAACTGATTACTGTATACTGATAACTGAATACTTTTTACTAATTACTACTTATTACCAGCGGATCATACAAACCAAAATGGGAGCAAACATTGACCGACATGCAGAATAGATTAAAAATATCCCCTGATAAGCTGGATGCGATTAACGAAATCTTATTAAATCCAAAGATGGAAGTAATTAATGACTTCCTGGAGGTTGTGGCTAAATACGGCACACCAGAGGAAATCAACGCCAAAGCCAACAAAGCCCGAAAACTGGAAAACCTGCTGGCCCTTGTTAAAAAAACCAACCCCAGCCACCTTGAAGATCTTGAATGGCTGCAGGAGCAGCGCGACAAAGGTGCTTTTATCAGCGTCAAGGATTATAGAAAAAAAATCCTCGGTGAGAAAGCAGAGGAAATGGTTTTTGCTGACGATTTCGCGGTTACCTTAGAAATCAGCGCCTGCCAATATTTTCCTTATGTGCGGATGATTGCCGAATCCGCCATCAAAAATCAGATGCTGATGCCGGGGCGATTTATCCGGGTCCGAAAAATGAAGGAGCAGGAAGAGGATGGCGACCTGGCATCATTTGCCGCAGCAATGCAGATTTTCGGCACAAGTTATGTTGAAACCCTGGACACCAAAGGGACTGACGGCTCTAATATCCACCTCGGCGGCCCAGCAACCATCACGGGGTATTTCGGCGGAGTGGGGCAGCCCAACCAACATGCCTTAAAGTGGCTGGATGAATTCCTCTACTACTGCACAACCTACGGGATCCGCCAGGTACTGAACATCAATCCTGGCACAGTGCTGCTGGGATATATGCTTCATCGACTGGGAGTGGATAATGAGTTTAAGATCTCTGTATTTATGGGTAACGAAAATCCCTACGCAGCTCTCTGGACTTTGTTGGGCGCCAAATTGTTCACCCGGGATGACGGCACCTCCCCTTTGATTGGATTTAACTGGAGCAATTCTATAAACAACCAGAGCATGGAATTGACTGCCCAGTTCCGCAAGGAATTGGGTTTTGAGGATATTGTCCGCTTTGAGCACCATATCACGGAAACCTATAAAAGCATCGTTCTCCAGCCCTACAACCGCCGCGATGAATTGATTGAAATTGCCGGTCATGTAGCGAATATTTCCGCCAAACACGAGGGTGCGGACCCAGAAATTGACCAAACCAGGGATTACCCATCCGATATCCTGGACTACTTCCGTGACAAGGAAGAGATCATGGAAACGGGAGACTGGGATGCCCTGGCTGGAAATTTCCAGGACAAATTCATCGCATTAAACAAAACAGCCCAGGCACTGACCGAGAATGGTTTATCCTTCCTGGCTGCGCCAAATTTACACAGTTGAGCAGACTGACTATCCCGGATAAGCAGTCACAAATTTTCTTCTCTAAATGAAATCATGCTATCAGAACAAAACCTTAACTTCAGGAGGATAAACATGAAGGTGATCACTTCCGGAAAGGGAAAAATGCTTCAACCCCCTGATCTCAATAGTTTCCGGGAACACAACAGAACCAAACCCCGCGGATTAATCGATAAACGCATGACGGAAGCGGAAGCCGTCGGGAAATATATCCATGATGGAGATTACATCGGCACTGAGCTTTACGGCACCGTGCGCTGCCCTCAATCCCTGGTCAATGAAATAGTCCGCCAGGGGAAAAAAGAACTCTATGTGGCCGGCCAGGGAGTCTACGAGCTGGATATCCTACTTGGCGCTGGTCTCATAAAAGCCCTTGATCATACTTATATCGGAATGGAAGTGTACGGCATTTCCAATTGCCTTCGCCGTGAGGTAGAAAGCGGCCGGGTGGAACATTGCGTGGAATGGAGCAACGCGGCCATTGCCTGGCGGTTTAAGGCGGCGGCAATGGGTGTGCCGTTTCTGCCAACCCGGTCAATGCTGGGAACCGATACCCTGACTTACAGCGCGGCCAAAGTGGTTGAAGATCCTTTTACCGGTGATTTGGTGGCACTGCTTCCTGCATTAATCCTCGATGTGGGCTTGATTCATGTCCACCGGGCTGATCAATACGGCAACGCGCAGATTGACGGAATCAGTGGTTTTTCATTTGAACTTGCCCGGGCTTCCAAACGTCTCCTGATCAGCACGGAAGAAATTGTCTCCACTGATGAAATCCGGAAGCAGCCTGACAGGACAATAATTCCCTACTATCTTGTGGACGCGGTTATCCATGCGCCCTTTGGATCCCATCCCGGAGAGATGTGCTACCAATACGAACGAGATGAACCGCAAATAAAAGCCTGGGTGGAAGCCTCAAAAGATCCTGATACCACTCAGGAATACCTCCAGAAATATATTTATGATTTGAAGGATCACCAGGCGTACCTGGATCTCATCGGCAGTGAGCGTTTAGAAGAACTGCAGGATATGGTGCCGGAGGCATAATCATGACAGAACCCAAATACAACCCCAACGAGTTAATGATTTGCACTGCCTCCCGTTTGATGGAAAATAATTCCACAGTTTTTATCGGTACTGGGATACCCATGCTGGCCGCGGCTTTGGCACAAAAAATGCACGCTCCTAACTTAGTGAGCATTTTTGAGTTTGGCGGCACCGGCGCTATCCTGGAAGAGCTGCCTCTGGCAGTTGGAGAGAGGCGCACCTTCCACAAAGCGTTGGCGGCATCCGGCATTCTGGATGTCGTGGAAACTGCCCAGCGCGGTTTTGTCGACTACGGATTTCTGGGAGGCGCCCAGATCGATCCCTACGGCAACCTCAACTCGACGGTGATTGGGGATCATGATCATCCCAAGGTCCGGCTGCCTGGCAGCGGTGGCGGCAATGATGTCGGATCCCACTGCTGGTGGACGATCGCGATTATGAAACATGATCAGATTAGATTCGTAGAAAAGGTTGATTTTATCACCACCCCTGGTTACCTGACCGGTCCAGGCGCGCGCGAGAAAGCAGGTCTCCCGCCCAACACTGGACCCTACCGGGTGGTGACGACCCTGGGGTTGCTTGGTTACGATGAAAAAACCAAAAGAATGAAGCTGCTCTCCACACAGCCGGGCGTCAACGTTCAGCAGGTTCTGGATAATACAGGATTTGATTTATTGTTGGCCGATGAACTCACAGTGAATGAGCCGCCCAGCCCGGAAGAGCTCCGGATCCTGCGGGAGGAAGTGGACAAAAACAAGTTTTATATCTGAGGACTAGGGCTTGAGTTTGATTACTAAAAAAGGTGTATAATCTGCCTCAGTTATCGTGAAACATATCACAAAAAATCCGACTACAATAAGGATAATATCCGACTAGTCATGAAAGAAAAACAAGCCGTTCAGGAAGCTTTCACTGAACTTTCCTCCCATTATGAAGAAACGGTGGATGGTGAATTAAACACCTTCTGGGGCTGGAGTTATCAGAGTTTTGTAGATCAGCTGGTTGACCGGACAGAGATCCTGGAGAACCAAAAAATCCTGGATATTGCAACCGGAACATTGATCATCCCCCGCAAAATCCTCAAGAAGAAGATCCCGGGCATTCACATCACGGGCTTGGATTTCACTGAGTCCATGCTCAGGCAGGGTAAACGAAAAATACCCACTTCGGATTTCAACACTACAATCAGTCTGACCTGCGCTGACGCCATGGCGATACCTTTTACCGGGCAGGCGTTTGATGTTGTGGTATCGGGTTTAGCGTCCCATCATATGGATATCCCCTTGATGCTGTCAGAAATGAGGCGTGTCCTAAAGCCGGGCGGATTGTTATCAATCATTGACGTGGGGACATCACCTTTGTGGGAACTGCCGGTGGTGCAGTTCTTAATGAGGGTGGGCGCATTTATCTATTTCTTAATTAAGGAAAATTTAACCCGAGCCTGGGCAGAAGTCGGCGCGGTCACCAACCTGAGAACACCCGAAGGTTGGCAGATGGAGCTGAAAGCTGCAGGCTACCAGTCGATTGAAATAATTCAACTATCATCAAAATATCGCTGGATACCAAAGCCTTTATCTATAAAATGTAAGATTAATCCGGAGGAATTATGACTTCACTACGCACACTTATTCAACAAGGGAGACAGAAAGAAATATGGACGAAATATCTGGGTTTTTTAGATTTGAGCATAGATGAATTCATGGAGATCCAGGAGCGTCTGCTATTAGAACAAATCGATTTATTAGGAAAGAGTTTAATGGGACGGATGTTGATGGGGGATGTTATTCCCACGAGCATCGAGGAGTTTCGTGAAATTGTTCCTCTTTCTACATATAAGGATTATCACGAATATCTGGAGCAAAAAAGGACCGATGTTCTTCCTCGCGAACCGGTTACCTGGGCGCACACCTCAGGCAGAAGTGGAGATTTTAGATTTAAGTGGGCACCTTATTCGAAGAAAATGTATGACCGACTTGGAGATTCGGTGACTGGATCAATGATTTTAGCTTCTTGCTCAAAAAAGGGTGAAGTCTTATTAGAACCTTATGATACAGTCTTGTTGGCAACAGCACCAGTACCCTACATCTCAGGAGAAATCACCCAATCCGCGAACGCTCAAATGGACCTAAAATTCCTCCCTCCTCTTGATGAAGGAGATCAAATGGACTTTCGGGGGCGAATTCAATCAGGATTCAAATTGGCTATGGTAGAGGGATTGGATTTCTTTTACGGACTTGCCAGTATACTAGTCGGAATTGGAGAACAATTTGAAAAAGGATCCGGTTCGATGAAGATCTCGGCCAAGATGCTTCGGCCAAACGTGATTTGGAGATTGCTGAGAAGTTATATCAGTGCAAAAATAAAAGGAAGAAATATGCTCCCAAAAGATGTCTGGAGAGTGAAAGGCATTATGACGGGAGGAGTAGACGCTACTATCTATAAAAAACAAATTGAATATTACTGGGGTAAAAAACCCCTTGAAGGATATGCTTGTACAGAAGGTGGTTCGTTATGTATGCAAGCCTGGAATTACAAGGGTATGACCTTTTTCCCTGAAAACAACTTTTTAGAATTCATCCCCCATGAGGAACACAAGAAAAACAAACAGGATCCAAATTATCATCCAAAAACAGTTCTATATAATGAATTAGAGCCAGGAATCTATGAGCTGGTATTTACAAACTTCCACGGCGGGATCTTCACCCGCTACCGGGTTGGAGATCTTTTTGAAGTTCTTTCATTGAGAGACGAAGAACTGGGCATAGACCTTCCTCAGGTACGCTTTTATTCCAGGGATAGCGATATTATTAATATTGCAGGGTTCGCTTTGATAACCGAAAAAGATATCTGGGAGGCATTGGAAAAGTCCGACCTTGATTACTACGAATGGATTGCGCGCAAAGAGGTTAAAGATAACAAATCGTATTTACACCTCTTTATAGAGTTAAAAACTGTGACTCATGTGAATACAAGTGAAATAGAAACCAAAATCAGCTCGGCCTTGCGGGAAGTAAATTCTGATTATGATGACATGGTAGAAATGCTCGGTTATTCGGCGGTTAATATTTCCATGCTTAACCCAGGAGCATTTGGTTTATATATGGATTACCAGCAAAGCCGTGGTGCGGATCTGGCACACACTAAACCTCCCCATATGAAACCTACATCGAAGCAAATGAAAAGGCTTTTAGGAGATAAAAAAATAAAGGGTTAGGATGAATCAGTTAATTAATACATTAATTACTGTCCTTGCTTTTCTTCTATATAGCGGTTTATATATCACAGTCACTGTCTCAAAACCCCAGACTGATTTACGGCGGGCGTTCCGATGGTATCTGCTGGCCATGATTGTATGGTCTCTAGGTGCATTCTTAATATATACAGATCCAACAAGAGCCACATTTTGGTTCCGAATGATGATAGGCAGCGGGCTCGGAACAATGATGAGCGTTTTTCGATTCTCAAGGGCTACTATCAAAGTAAAGAATAAGTGGGATTTCTTGGTTCTAATCTTTGGCTCTATAATGATTGGACTCAGTTTACTCACAAATCTTGTTATCCACTCAGTTACAGTAGAAAACGGGATTATTCTCTACGAATTATCACCATTCACGTTTCTCCTAGCCGGACCCGGATACTTCTTAGTAGTAATGAGTTTACTCACACTTGTCCGCTCACGTCAAAGATCGACAGACCCAATTCAGCGGAACCGTCTAGTGTACTTAATACTGGGAATCGGGATGATGATTATTGGTTCTAGTATAAATTTCACCCCTCTCGGAAAATATCCGCTTGATATTGCTGCCAATGGTATTGCTGCCATCCTTTTTGTTTATGCAATCTTGCGATACCAACTGCTGGATGTCAAAGTTGTCATCAGACAAGGGTTAGTATATTCCATCCCAACCATTTTAATCGGTGCTGCATACTTCCTGATAATCACTCTTTCATTAAGACTTTTTAATTTATATTCTGGCGTTGAAATCTTCCTGCTCTCCCTGGTAGTAGCGGTAGTTACCGCCCTGTTAGCAGAACCGCTCAGGGAACGAGCCCAGCGAATCATTGACCGGCTGTTCTTCCGAGAGAAGTATGATTCTCAGGTTATGCTCCAGAACTTAAGCAAGCGGGCTTCCTCTTTTCTTGATCTTTATGAAATCACCAACATGATTTTGACAGAGGTAACTTCAACCTTACATATCCCAAGGGCTGCTTTTTTCCTGCGTGATGAAGAGACTAGTATATTCCAGTTGACAACTCATATTGGACTGGAGGGATTAGGAAATCTATCATTCAGACAGGGCCACCCTGTGGTTCTGTGGTTATCCGTTCGCGATCTACCTCTCGACAGGCAAGATATAGAAGACTTCCCTCAATTTCAATCCTTGTGGAAAAGCGAAAGGCAGGACCTGGAAGAAATGGAAGCAGAATTATTCATCCCTATTAAAGTGCAATCACAGCTGGTCGGAATTTTTGCCCTGGGATCCAAACGCTCAGAACAAGCTTTCAGTACTGAGGATAAATTAACCCTTTCCACCGTTGCCAATCAAACCGCTGTCGCGATTGAAAACGCCCATTTGTTCACAGCAGAGCAAAGCAGGCGAAAAGAAATCGATATCTTGTACAACCTGTCCCATCAGCTGGTTGCTACAGACGACCTGGATACTGTATTAAAGAGTATCTCTCAACATGCAGCAGAGAGCGCCCAAGTAACTTACTCAAGAATCTTAATCCGGGAAGAAAACGGTGATTATTATTGTCGGGCAATTTATCCAGAACATAACCTGGCTGGTCCACTGCGCTTGGGTAAAATTGAGCCCATAGTTGCTGAACATTATTACAACTCGGTCCTGCGGAACGAGAAATCTGTGGTAATAGATATCAACAAATCAGATTGGCAAAAAGAGGAAAAACAAGCATTATTTATCAATCATGCCAGCACGCTTTGCATTTGCCCATTAAAAGGCGTGGATGAACATATTGGTTTTCTTATCCTGGGAGAATTCTACAGTAGTCAAGGAGCGCCTTACTCCACCGCCGAATTACGGCTTATTAATGCGATAACAGACTTTGCCGCCAGTGCCATCCAGCGGGCGATGCTCCACGAACAGCTGGAGGAAAACTTTTTACAGACTGTCGTTTCCCTGGCAAATGCCATTGATGCACGGGACGTTTATACCGGAGAACACAGTCAAAGGATGGGGGATTTAGCAACCCGGGTGAGCCAGGCGATGAATCTTTCAGAAAAAGAGGTTGAGACTATTTATTGGGCTGCGGTCTTGCACGATATTGGAAAAATAGGTGTGCCGGACGAAATCCTCAACAAACCAGGTCCACTCACAGATGAGGAATGGACGGCCATGAAGGAACATCCCCTGACCGGAGCCCAAATCGTTGCCCCGGTGAAATATCTCGCTCCAGTTGCTCCCATCATCCGGGCTCACCATGAAAAACATGACGGCAGCGGCTATCCAAACGGATTAAAAGGAAAAGAAATTCCCTTCGGATCACGCATCGTGGCCGTGGTTGATGCCTATGTCGCTATCCGGGATAAAAGGATCTACAGCGATAGTCATACCCACGATGAAGCTATCACAGAAATCAAAAGATGCAGCGGTACCCAGTTTGACCCTGAAGTAGTTGATGTTTTCTGCAGGACAATTTCCGGGTACAAGAATTTTAGATCGTGAAACTACCCCTCTATTCTTCAAGAATAACCAAGTCGCTCTGAAATTGAATATTCTTTAAGTTACAATCTGGGGTATGAAAAATCCTTCCTCTCTAATTCCCTTTTTTAACCCCAAAGGTGTGGCAGTTATCGGCGCCTCACAGGACCCAACCAAGTTAGGCTATGGCCTCGCCAATAACCTGCACCACAGCGGTTTTAAAGGCGTAATTCATTTTGTTAATTTGAAGGGCGGCACGCTGCTGGGAAGACCCATTTATACAACGATTCTCGATGTTCCGGATCCGGTTGACTTGGCAACTGTGCTGATCCCGGCGCAATTTGTATCTCAGACCCTGAGGGAATGTGGAAAACGGGGTATCCGGGCTGCAATCATCGGTTCCGGTGGTTTTCGCGAAGTTGGACCCGAAGGGTTAGTCCTGGAGCAGGAAATGATCCGGGTTGCCGAAGAGCAAGGGATCCGACTAATCGGTCCCAACTGCATCGGCCTTCTGGATACCCACCTGCCGATAGATACAACCTTCCTGCCTCCTCCCGGGCCGACACCGGGAGATGTTGCCTTTCTGTCCCATTCCGGGGCCATCTGCGCCGCAGCGATTGACTGGGCCCGGGGTCAGGGATATGGCATCTCAAAATTAATCAGTTTAGGCAACCAGGCGGATGTCTGCGAAACAGATCTACTAGCTCCGATAGCTGCCGATGGGCAGACCAATGTGCTGGCTCTCTACCTGGAAGGGATCAAATCCGGCCGTCGTTTCATCGAAGAAGCCCGTTCGGTTGTACCATCAAAACCCATCATCGCCCTTAAAGTTGGAAGATATGAATCCGGTCGTAAAGCTGCCGCTTCTCATACCGGCGCGCTGGCGGGAGAGGAAAATGCCTATAATGCTGCCTTCCGCCGGGCAGGCGTCCTGCGGGCGGAAACCAGCGAGGAAATGTTTGATCAAGCCCGGGCGTTGGCCTGGTGTCCCTTACCAATGGGTAACAAGGTGGCTGTTCTAACCAATGCTGGCGGACCCGGGGTTACTGCTGCAGATGCCCTGGAAGCCAGGGGTCTAAAAATGGCTGAGTTCAGTTCAGCTACGATGGATGCGCTTGGAAAGATTCTGCCGGCTGCCGCAAGTTTACAAAACCCGGTGGATATGCTGGCTACCGCTACTCCGGATCAATTTGCGTTATGTTTGCAGGCTCTTCTCGAAGATCCCGGTATTGATAGCGTTATGGTGATATTTCCTACACCGCCCATGCATACTGCGGGATCTGTAGCCAAGGCGTTAATTCCGGTCATTCACCAGGCGGAAAAACCAGTGGTGATTTCAGTAATGGGAGAACGCCTGATTCAGGAAGCTGTTGAACATCTTCGAGCTGCCAGAATTCCAGAGTACCGTTTCCCCGAACGCGCCGCAGCCGTCCTTTCTGCGCTGGTAGAACGGGTGGAATTGTTAAAACATGCTGCAGCGGACCCCGTTCTCAAACAAGATGTCCAGCAAGAAACAGTTCGTCAAATCCTGGAAGATCAAGGCACCGGAAGTCATCTGACCGCCGCCGTTACCCAGCATATCCTGGATGCTTACGGCATTCCCTCCGCAAAAATGACCCTGGCGAAAGATGAAAATGATGCAGCGACTCAGGCTGTTGAAATGGGGCTGCCGGTTGTTTTGAAAATCGCCTCACAGGATATCAGCCATAAAACAGATGTCGGTGGAGTGCTCCTGAATCTAGCAGATGAAAAATCTGTCCGGGGAGGATTCCGAGCCATTCTGGACCAGGCAGCAGGTGCTCAACCAAATGCAGATATCCAGGGGGTGTATGTTCAGGAGATGGTTCCCTTAGGGCAGGAAGTGATCGTGGGCGCAGTTCAGGATCCGCAATTCGGAGCCTTGATGATGTTCGGCTCCGGTGGAACCGAAGTGGAAGGATTAAAGGATCTGGCGTTTGGTCTGGCTCCACTAACAGAACTTGAAATGGATACCATGCTTAACAAGACCTGGGCGGGGCGGAAGCTGCATGGGTTCAGGAACCTGGTGCCGGCAGATATCACAGCAGTTAGGGATGTCCTGGTCCGAATAGCCCAACTAGCAAGTGATTTCCCTCAACTTGCCGAGATCGAGATTAACCCCTTGCGTGTATTTCCGGAGGGAAAGGGCGCCACAGCTGTGGATGTTCGTATCCGGCTTGATTCCACAGGTAAATAAATCAGGATTATTTCTTATTTCCGGGAAGGAAGCTTGAAACCTTTTATCCGGCTTTTATTTTTAACCCTTTTCCTGCTGACTATCAGCTCATGTTCAGACTCTTCACTGCCCCTATCCACCTCCACACTTATTCCCTCCCGTTACAGCAGAATTTCCGACAGCGCAGAAAAAATGGAACCTGCTAACGACCGGCTGCCTCCTGTGCTGCACAGCCCGGACTGGGAAGAACCAGTCCCTATGCCTGGTCCAATAAATACCGCCGGTGGTGAGGATTCGCCTTTCATCACACCCGATGGGAAAACGTTTTATTTTTTCTTCACCCCGGACGTCTTGATCCCGCCTGAAAAACAACTGAACGACAGTGTGACAGGCATCTACCAATCCAGCCTGATTAATGGATCCTGGAGCGAACCGGCGCGAGTTATTCTAGCTGATGATTTAACCCTCGACGGCTGTCCCATGGTGCTCGGAAACCAGCTTTGGTTCTGCACTGCCCGGGCTGGTTTTACAGGGCTGCACTGGTTTAAAGCAGTCTACGAAAATGGAAATTGAGGATCGTGGAAAATCGCGGATTTTAACCCGACCTATCAGGTAGGTGAAATGCATATCACCGCTGGCAGTGAGGAACTCTATTTTGGTTCCTCCCGTCCGGGTTCACTGGGAGCAAACGATATCTGGGTTTCCAAAATGCAGAATGGCACCTGGGGCGAACCGGAATACCTCACCCTGGTCAACAGCAAAGAGGACGACAGCCGTCCATTTGTGTCCGAGGATGGGTAGCAGCTCTGGATTACACGCACCTACCTGGGAAGCCCCGCGGTATTTGTATCTTATAAGGAAAACGGTATCTGGCAGGAACCGGTATTGATCGTATCCCAATTCGCGGGGGAACCCACCCTGGATAACAAAGGAAATCTATACTTTGTTCATCACTTCTTCTGGGATGGCATAATGCTGGAAGCGGATATATATTTGGCAAAAAAGAAGTAAGCTGTAGTGGAAGCGTAATCCTAAAAAGATTACGCTTCCTTCATTATTTTTTCTCGTGATTTTTCTGAATATACGATTTTAGATATTTCCCTGTATAGGATTCCGGTGTGCTGCAAATCTCGTTTGGCAGACCTGCTGCAATCACCTCTCCTCCGGCATCTCCACCCTCGGGTCCAAGATCTATAATATAATCTGCAACTTTAATAATATCCATATTGTGTTCAATGATTAACACCGTGTTGCCCTCATCAACCAGGCGCTGCAGCACTTCAATCAGCTTATGCACATCCGCTGCGTGCAAACCAACCGACGGCTCATCCAGAACATAAAGGGTTGATCCTGTGGACCGTTTGGAGAGTTCCCGGGAGAGTTTAATCCGCTGCGCTTCTCCTCCAGACAATGTCGGAGATGGCTGCCCGATTCGGATATACCCCAAACCCACATCTTGTAATGTCTTTAATCGGCTCATCATGGCAGGGAAATTTTCAAATACATCCATGGCTGTATCAATGGTCATATCCAGCACATCTGCGATATTGTACTCCCCTTTAAAACGAACCTGGAGAGTTTCCCGGTTATACCGGGCACCGTGACAAACGTCACAAGGCACATAAATATCCGGGAGAAACTGCATTTCAATTTCCAGCTGTCCATGACCGCGGCAGGCTTCACAACGTCCCCCTTTAACGTTAAATGAGAATCTTCCTTTGTCATATCCACGAATTTTGCTTTCCGGCAGATCGGTAAACAGATCTCGGATATGATCAAAAAGTTTTGTGTAGGTTCCCGGATTTGAACGCGGCGAGCGGCCGATGGGGGATTGATCTATGTTGATAATTTTATCGATATTTTCTATACCCTTGATCGCGTCATGATCACCCGGTTTGGTTTTAGCCCGGTTCAGTTCCCGCGCCAGGGCTTTATAGAGGATTTCTATCATCAAGGTGGATTTTCCCGAACCAGAAACCCCGGTGATACAAATCAGCCTTCCCAGCGGTATAGAAACATCGATATCTTTCAGGTTATGTTCTCTGGCTCCCAGAATTTGAATGTATTTCCCATTTCCTTCCCGCCGGTTTTCCGGCACTGGCACCTGAAGACGTCCAGACAAATAAGCCCCGGTTAACGAATCGGGGTGGTTGAGGATTTTATCGATCGTTCCAGCAACCACAACCTCTCCCCCTAGTTCACCGGCTCCCGGGCCTAAATCCAGGATCCAATCGGCGGTTTCGATGGTCTCGGCATCATGCTCAACAACCATCACTGTGTTTCCCAAATCACGCAATCCTTCCAGGGTCCGCAGTAGTCTGCCGTTATCACGGGGGTGCAAGCCAATGGAAGGTTCATCCAGTACATACAACACTCCCATCAGGTGCGATCCAATCTGGGTAGCCAGTCGGATGCGCTGGGCTTCCCCACCAGAGAGTGTGCCAGCCGAACGGCTCAGAGTCAGATAATCCAGACCAACATCTACCAGGAATCCTAATCGTTCAGTTAACTCGCGCAGGACCCGATCAGCTATTAGTTGCTGACGTTCATTTAATGGAGATTCGACTCCTTGGAGACGGTTTACCCAATCAAGTGTTTTCTGGATCGGCAAGGTGGAGATATGAACGATATTTAATTCATCAAGAGTAACTGCCAGCGATTCAGGACGAAGACGGGCGCCGAGACAGGATGGACAGGGATGATCGTTCATATAACCCATGATGCGAGTTCGCATATATTCGGATTGGGTTTCCTTAAACCGCCTTTCTAGATTGTTGATCACCCCTTCAAAAGCTCGGTAAAACTCATATTCTCTTCCATCTTTATTTACATAGGTGAGTTTGACTTCCTCTCCACCAGTCCCATAAAGAAGGAGATCCTTATTATCATCCGATAATTTATTATAAGGTTTTTCAAGATCCACTTTATATGCGTCGGCAGCCCCCACCAGGGATCTCCAATAATATCCACCTTGTGCTCGCGGACCACCCCATTCTGTGGCATCAATCGCGCCTTCATTTACAGATAAAGTTTTATCCGGAATTAATAAGTTAGGATCCACTTCAAGCTTTGTGCCTATACCTTCACATGTCGGGCAGGCGCCTTGCGGTGTATTAAAAGAAAATGTCCGGGGTTCAATTTCCGGAAAGCTTAAATCACAAACCGGGCAGGCTAGATGCTCAGAATAATTCGTGGTCAAAGGATTTTTTGGATCGGTAATATCATAGATGTTCAGGTAGCCATCACCATATTTTAATGCTGTCTCAACAGAATCTGTTAATCGGGAGCGGAAGTTGTTTTGCTCCTCCTCATTCTCAAATTTCTGAATCACCAATCTGTCTACAACAGCCTCGATAGTATGCTGCTGGTAGCGTTCCAGCTGAATATCTTCTTCCAGGAGCCTAATTTCACCATCAATACTCGCCCTCACAAAACCGGATTTCTGGATCTCCTCAAGGATTCCCCGGTGTTCTCCTTTTCTGCCTTTAATCACCGGAGCAAGGATATTAAATCGGGTCCCTTCCGGGAAGCCTTCAATGTGCTCTACAATTTCCTGGGCTGACTGGGTAGTTACTTCTCTGCCGCATTCCGGACAGTGAGGAATACCCGCTCTGGCATACAGCAAACGCAGGTAATCATAAATTTCTGTAACAGTGCCCACGGTGGAGCGGGGGTTTTGGGATGTTCCCCGCTGATCTATTGATACCGCGGGAGATAAACCCTCAATATATTCCACATCCGGTTTGTCCATTTGTCCCAAGAACTGGCGCGCATAAGACGATAAAGATTCAACATAGCGGCGCTGACCTTCCGCAAATATGGTGTCAAATGCGAGAGAGGACTTCCCAGATCCGGAAAGCCCTGTGATCACCACAAATTTATCGCGGGGTATCTCAACCGTAATATTTTTCAGGTTATGTACTTTGGCGCCAACAACTTTGATCTTGTTTTCCATAATTTATTTAAAAACCATCCAAACTTGAGTGGATTTCGGAAATTCCTGCACCCTGACGATTTCCACATCAGGCTCAGAGATTATACCAATTCTACATTTTATCTGGGTTGAGATGGGTAAAGATTTACGAATTTCCTATAAATCTACGCCAAAGGGGGAGGTCCTCAGTAATCTATTGTCAGAGGATGTTGTGAGATGCCCAACGATCGAAAATCAGGCAGGACAGCTAAATGGGAACTATGCTTATTCAATAGATTGAAGTATAATCACTTTCTGCAAGAAAACCTGAAAATGAAACAAAAACAGGGAGCTAGCAGGAGGCTTGATGAATATCACATGGCACGGGCATTCATGTTTTCGTTTGACCGAAAGAGGTAAGGCAACAGTAGTTACCGATCCTTATAACCATAAAAAAATCGGTTATAACGAATTAAATCTGTCTGCCGACATTGTTACTATCAGTCACGACTCTCCTGGACATAACCACACAAAAATTATCCGCAAACGGAAGTCTCAACTGCATATCATTACCGGTCCCGGTGAATACGAAATTGGTGAGGTGTTCATCACCGGAATCCGAACCAATCATCAGGGAAAAGAAGACGCGCTGCGGAACGTGATGTATATATTTGATTATTCCGGGGTCCTGGTTGCTCACCTGGGAAACCTGAGCAGAGTGCCGAGTCAGTCAGATGTTAAATCTATCGCAGGAGATATCCACGTTGCCCTGGTTCCCGTCGGAGGAGGCAGCAGTTTAACAGCATCCAAAGCAGTGGAAGTAATCCGTATCTTGGAACCCAGTTATGCCATCCCCATGTATTACCATACTAAGGAAAGTAAAGTAGAACTCGACCCCCTGGAAAAATTTATTAAAGAGATGGGGTTGGAAAAAGTAGAACCCCGTCCCGATCTGAGCATCACCAGTACCCGCTCCAGTAATGAAACCAACGTGATCGTTCTGGACTATGCCCAGGAATCCGAATAAAGGGTACCTGCATGACTGTAAAATTACTCATGACCTGGGATATACTACCCAACCGGGAACAGGAATATTTCGAATTCGTGATCAGTGATTTTCTCCCGGAAATCAAACAATTAGGGATCCGGCCGGTGGATGCCTGGTATACCATGTATGGTGATCAACCGCAGATCATGGTTTCGGCCAAAACCCAGAGCCAGGCTGCGCTGAATGTAGCTATGGCATCCAAAGAATGGCAGCGATTACTAGATAATTTGCTGAATTTTGTGGAGAATTTTTCCTATAAAATAATTTCCGCCAGGACTGGTTTTCAGTTATAATCGAAATCCCTCTCAAAAGGATTCATTTGTGGACTCTTCCAAACCTAGGAATACAAAATTAAGGATCAATATCGGCGTTGGATTAACTATCGCCGGGTTCCTGGTTTTTGTCCTCGGTGCCAAGCCGGGAATAATTAACTTGGATCGCAGTCCTGTGGTAGGTTTTGTCCAAACAGCTACATTTTCAACCGGGTTGGCGATGTTATGTCTGGGAGGTTTTATCGGTTTAAAATCCTGCCAGAGGGAAAACTACTCCCAATCTCTTGCCCAGGATATTGGATTGCGCCTGGTTGCAACCGGATATCTAATCGCCCTGGTATCCGGCATGGCCGATGTGTTTGGTTTCGGCACACAGGCATATCCAGCTTTACCCTTCTTTGGACCCTGGCAGTCTGCAGGAGTCATTGTTGGAGAAATTATCATCTCCGTTGGTTTCTTACTCTACATACCTTTCCCTTCCTCTCGGCCTCAAGCTTGACAAGGCCAAATCGAACGAGTAAAATTGGCGATGCGTTACTAAGGGAAAACTAACAGGCCGAGATAGCTCAGTCGGTAGAGCACTTGACTGAAAATCAAGGTGTCGCCAGTTCGAGTCTGGCTCTCGGCACTTTTTTGCGGGCGTAGTTTAGTGGTTGAACGTCTCCTTGCCAAGGAGAAGGTCATGGGTTCGAATCCCATCGCCCGCTCTTTTTCTAACAATGGCTGGTGGCAGATGGCTGACACACAACAGCCATTATCCATCAGCTTCTTTATATCAAGGCGACGTAGCCAAGTGGTAAGGCAGAGGTCTGCAAAACCTTTATCATGGGTTCGAATCCCATCGTCGCCTCTTTTGTTTTAAAGGCAATCACCTCACCTGCTGCCCGCGGTGAGGTGATTGCTTATCTAAGGAGGAGAAGAAATGGGGGTTTTCCCCAAAAGAAGGCAAAATAATCTTGATAACTGCATAGTAGCTTAAAACATTACAGGATCAGTTATCAAAATCGTAAGCAACGGATTAAAATACACCAAAATACTGTTTTTCAATTACAAATCGATGAGAAAATGGAGTTTATTCCCCCTACTCCTTCAAAAATTCAGTCAGCCAGGTCTGAGAGTCCAGATCAATATAGGTATTAAGTAAGGAATAGAAATCCTCCCCTGTTGAGATTTGATTTGAGTAATCTCTGGCATATTCTCTTAAAAAATCCATGAATCTTTCCTCCCCCAACGAACTGCGGAGTTTATCCAAAAACTTCGCTCCCTGCAAATAAGTGGCGTTCCTGTATGCAAGGTACTGGTCAGTAAATTCACCAAAATCATATATGGAGCGATTGATTACTCCGTCCGGCTGATAATAATTAACCCGGGTCGCCCACCACCAATTCACAGAATCCGGGTAAAGTTTTTCATAATAAATCAATTCGCTGAACGTGCAGAAAGATTCATCCAGCCAGGGTTCCAGGGCTTGATCATTCGCCACGAGACCGTACCACCACTGATGAGCGGTCTCATGAGCCGCAATGGTTACCAGATAACTCTGTTCTGATCCATTATAAGTATCAAAGAAACCCCGGCTCTGGAAATAAAGTCCTTCGTATTCCATTCCGTGGTTAAAATCTGCCTGGACCATCGATAAACTAGGTTGGTTAATAGGTCCATAAAGATCACCATATAACTTGTAAGCCTGCACTGTGGTTTTAAAGGCCGCTTCTCCCGGGATTAGATAGGGTGAGAATACATAGCCATATATCATAGTGTTGCCAATTTGCTCCTGGAAAACCTGATAATCCTGGCTGATAGAAAACACAAAATTACGGGCGTTTTCCAGAGAATAGCGGTGGACATCCGCTTCATATTCTGCCAGTGAGCTGGCCGCAATCACTACCTCAGGAGCATTGCTGATTTCCATAGACACCTGAAAATCCACCGCCGGATAAACCAGATACTCTCCGTATATCCAGGGATCGTGAACCAGCCAACCGGTTTCTTCCTGGTAGGGAGGAACCATCGGATACCAATCTACCAGGTTGGTCTGCCTTGCTGTATATCCAAATGGGGAAGGTCCGTATCCCTCCCGAGCGTTCTGAATTGGAAGCGCCAAGCTATATTGAATCGATAGCTCTTTGACCTCCCCCGGCAGCCAGGGCTGCTCAAGGGGGATGGTTAATCGAACACCATCCAGAGAATAATTCTCCACAGGAATGTCCCCCTGCCAATTGATACTCTGAATAGTAAAAACATTCAGCCAAGCATTTGGGGGTACCACCAGAAGGATCTCCATCAATGGGACCTGGGCGGGATGAGGAAGGAGAACTTTCTCTTCCACATAGACCTGATGGTTGTTATAGTCCAGGTCAGCAAAGATATGATATTGAATATTTTCCGTGATTGCTTCAGTGGGTTGTTCTTCCTCAAAAGGCGTAGGAGAAACAGGCATCTGGCTCGCAATCACCGTTGGAGCCGACTGTGTTTCAGAAGGGGCGGGTGCAGTAATTATTGATGTTTCAGTTGGGATAATTGGAATTTTATCTGATCCGCAACCCACTAATAATACCTGCACAAGGGTCAAAGTTCCCAGCAGATAAATTGATTTTTGGGTGAAGGAAAGCTTTGGTCGCATTAATCGTATGATCATTCAATTCATTCAGCTGCCAGAATTGTCCGCTTCCAAGAACCGGATCACTAATTTTGCTTCATTAATTAAATCAATTTCCGCTGGAAGCTGGTGATCTTCATTAACCCGTTGAATCAACCTGATAACCGCAAGATGGATCCGATTAGGTAGTTTTTTTGTATCTTTAAGCGTCTTCAGGGATTGAAAGGCATTTTCCGTCTTGATGATCTTTTCATGACGGTACAGAAATAACTGCGCTGCCGCACCTGCAGCCCTTCGGGCACAGACCCTGGCTCTTCCCTCGTTGCCTTCTTTCCTGGATTGTTTAGCCAGTAGAAGTTCTCCCTGGACTTGGATCTGGGTTTCTGCTGGTTTCATGCACAGGATTATACCGTAGACAGGGATATTTTTTTGAGAGACCAGAACAGGTCTCTCGGGATATTAGCGTTATTTCATTGCCTCTTTGGCAAGTTTGTCTACCCGTTCATTAAGTAGATGACCAGCGTGCCCCCGTACCCAGTGCCAATTTATTTCATGTTCAGCAATCACTCCATCCAATTCCTGCCATAAGTCTGCATTGGCAAGGGGGCTTGTCTTTCCTGGTTTTCCCCTCCGCCAACCCAGTTTCTTCCAGTTTTGAATCCATTCTGTTATGCCTTTCTTAAGATATTCAGAATCAGTATAAATGTCAATTCGGCAGGGTTCCTTTAATACTCTTAATGCCATTACAGCAGCAGTTATTTCCATCCGGTTGTTGGTGGTTTTACTCTCGGAACCGCTGAGTTCTTTTTCTCGATTTCTAAATTGGAGTAAAACACCCCATCCACCCGGTCCGGGATTTCCGGAACAAGCTCCGTCTGTATAAATCGTTACCTGTGGTTTGTTTGCCATGAAAATCCTTTCTTATTGACAATATTAAACTGATCTTCTATCCGCAGGACAGGAAAGCATGGCCCGGCAAAGAAGTTTGGAGAAAATCTATTCCTGGGAATACTCTAACAGCTCAGCTGCTGTTTGATCAAGCATCCTCAATAATTTTGTTATCTCCCCGGGGTTTTTCTCGAATAAATCCTCAAAAGCATCACCTACTGCCTGACGAACAATTTCCCAGGACGGATGCAGCGGATCTGCCTGACCATATTTCAACAGATTTAATCCCTGTGCCCAACGTGGGTTGTCAGTCCTGAAATCTCTTATCAAATAAAGAGTATTTTTCCGGGTCGGGTAATAACCGCTGTATTGAATCCACTCCGCCTGAACTTCAGGTGATGTCAGATACTTGAGAAATAACCAGGCAGCCAGTTCTTCTTCGGGGGAGGTATTAAATATCACGCCTGATTGAATATTTGCAGTGACTGCCTTTGATCCGGGGAGTCCGAGAAATGGAAGCATGATCCAATCATCTGGCCGTCCAGTTTGATTGGCATTCATGTTTATCTGGTTCATATTTTGGGAAGAATTCATTATGATCAGAGCATCCCGCTGATTAAATTTTTCAAATTCAGTCTCGCGAGCTATCGGGTTCGGGTATCCCGAGATCATATATCCACACCCATCCTGTCGCAATTTAATCCAATCCAGCGCAACGTTATATACTTCCAGCGAAGAAAAATCATAATATCCATCACCCGGTTCCAAGATAATTCCATCGTAAGCATATATCCAAGAAGTGATATTGGCAGCATCCGGATACATCAATAAACCGCCTGCTAATTCCTCAGTATTCTCAGTTCCCTCCCGGATCGCAGCTGACGCTGCGCACACCTGATCCTTGAGTTCCTCATAAGATCCAGGCTGTGAGGAAAAGCCTAATTCACCCGCCCAGGTCTGGTTGTAATACAGCACCTGAATAGTCTGCGTAAAGGGGATTCCGGGGCGAATATCTCCATCCAGGGTAAATGACTCAAAAATACTTGGATAAAAATCGTTCCATACTGCATCAGGGAATCCCACAGTAGGATCGTTCATAAAATTGCTGAGATCGGCGGTTAGACCCGCTCTATACCACCCGGCTATGTAGACCGCATCACTGATCATTACATCCGGAAACACTCCTTCCTGAAAGGCAATTTCAATAGTATCCATCGGATCAATGGTTAACCCTTGATCGATAGCTTTCACCCTTACTCCCCAATCATTCTCTAGATTAAATTTATCGACGATAGCATTAATCCCTTCCCCGGGTTCATCCAAATCCCAGACATACCAAAATTCAAGCTCAATTCCTTTCAATTTTGACCAGGGAATCCCCATTGGGTCTAGGTCAGGCGTAGCGCTCGGATCCGCTGAGGCACTGATAGCAGTTAGAGTTGCAGGATGAATGGTATTAATCAGCGATGTTGTCGGTGAGATGCCCTGTTGGTCAGCTTTAAAAAATTCGCAGGCGGCGGCAATAATAACCAGGAGGGTCAGCTGCAACACTAGCAAGATGTTGATCTTTTTTCGTTTCATAACAAATTATTCAGGTAATTTGTTCAGTAGGAACACCCCTATTGTAACAAAAAGGAACTATCTAAACTCAATTCTAACGGATCAAAAGCAAATTCGTCCCCACTGCGCTTTTATCAGATCAAACATTCAGGGGGCGCCGGTCAGCAATCATAAATGCTCTAAGCACCCGTCTCCAGATGCGTTTGACCTATTATCCTCACCCGCGGACGGGTTCGGGAGCTAATATTAGCATATCAGATGGGTGATTTATAACTCGGTATTGAACTTCAATTCCCTCTCATTCTATCTTTCGACCTTCAGCAAATGTAGGACAGGCTTTGTCAAAAGGATCGCCGGGGATTTGTGGTATTTGGTAAAAATCAAATAAGGAGCTATACCAATCACTATTGGAACAGCTCCTTTGGGTAGTTCAAATATTGACAATATTACTGAAGGAAATTCCAGGGATTTACCTTTGTACCCAAATAAATTATTTCGAAGTGCAGGTGAGCTCCGGACGAATTACCGGTATTTCCAAGACCACCAATGACCTGTCTCTGACCCACGCTTTGGCCGCAACCGACATTGATCGAGTTCATGTGGGCATAAAGGGTCTGCCAGCCATTGCCATGATCAATCACTATCAGATTACCATATCCATAGTTGCTCCAGCCGGCATAAACAATCACGCCGTTATCAGAAGCCCAAACCTGATTCCCCGCATTACCAGCGATGTCAATCGCCGGATGATTGGCGCCTGGACTGTAATCATTGCCGGAAATCCAGCGTTCCGTGGTTGGCCATAGAAACACACCTACACCCACAGACCCCTGATAAATCGTACCGCAGTGACCTGGACCATAAGTAGCAGCAATGGCAGGATTATCGCGTGTAATTGCGGGGGGTCCATAATCAACCAATTCACGCGCACCACCCGGCACAATTAACTTCTGTCCTACTTCAAAAACGGGATTATCAAGATCAAAATCGTAAATATCAATCTTGTTGCCGGACCATTGGATAATTTCCAGGGGGTCAACACCATAGTATTCAGCAACCTTGATTAAACTTTCCCCCTCCCGCCACTCGTGGTAAGTACCGTTAATGGGGAGAATATTCAATTCCTGACCGGGTTGAAGTGTGTGCGGGTTATCCGCCAGGGTGTCAAAGTTACCCCATAAAATTGTCTCCGGTTTTAACCCGAAAGTTTCAGCAATAGCAAACAATGAATCGCCCTGTTCTACCGTGTAAACTAACACATCTACTCGGGCTCTGGTAGGAATGGAGGTATGAATTAAAGCCACCCGCTGGATGCCATATTGGAAACTGACCTGATCAACAACAAAACTGGGCATTTCCAAAGCCCCCCCTGAGGCTCTGGTTTGACCCTCAACTTGATCGCTTTCGACTGGTTCGCCCGCAAAGACAGCTAAATTACCTGGAATATTCTGTGAATTAAGATAAAACGCCCGCATAGCGATGACAACAATCGCTACTAGCAGGACCACTCCCCCTACCGTCGTTATACGCGTACCGTTTTCTCCCTCTAATATACTTCCCAGAAGTTTCCGGAAACTAGAAAAAATACCCGGAGTGTGTTCATTTTGGGATTGATCTGCACCATCTTCCCTGTGATGGTTATCCATGTTTTTACTACCTCCGCGGTAACTATATCATCAGCCCTGAACAGCGTCAAGAAGTGCGATTCTGTTCTAACAATATCTTAACAGGCAGTGAATCATTTGCTTTGAAGGCAATTCTTTCGCTCTTTTCAGACAGGATGGCTTGTCCATTCCCCTTCTCTATGGCACAATTAGGAGGACGAATTTAAAAGAGGTAAATCATGTCACGTTGGACACTTTTTTTTATTGTGCTGCTCCTGGGATTAGGGCTGGGTTTACTATACGGCTGGGTAATTAATCCGGTAAGTTATCAGGACACCACCCTGGACACCCTGAGAATTGACTATAAAACTGATTACACTCTCATGGTTGCAGAGGTGTATCACCAATCCAATGATCTCGATTGGGCAATGAACCGGTTAACTCTATTAAAGAATAAATCCCCGCTGCACACCATTGAAGAGTCGTTAAAATTCGCGGCCCAAGCTGAATATATTCTGCCTGACATGTTCTTACTGCGCGATCTGCACAATGTTCTGAAGGAGAATAACTAATTCAATGGATCAAAATCGCGGGAACTGGTATTTAATAACAGGGTTGATCCTCGGTTTAATCTTAGGATTGGTTTACTCCTGGGTAATTTCTCCTGTCTCCCAGGTGGATACCCATCCAAACTTACTGAGAACAGATTATAAGGATATTTACCGATCATTAATCTCGCGGGCATACCGAGCCAACAATAATCTTCCCCGGGCAGAAGCACGGTTGGATTTAATAGGTGATGATGAACCCGCCCTGGCTTTAGCTGCTCAGGCACAGCGTTTTCTAGCTGAAGGTGGAGATCATGAAATGGCAGTCATCCTCGCTAATTTATCCGCAGCACTTCAATCGTCTGAGGCGGCAGAAAATACGCCTGTCCCGCCTACCGGAACTGCTGCCGCTTCAGACTCGGATGAAAATCCAACCGCTTCTAGCAAAGATACAGAAGAAAATGGGGGAAACAACCTGGATTCCACTTCCACCCTGGAGCCAGTCAGTTCTCGAACGCCGCCTCCAACAGAATCCCCCCCATTTATCCTCCAGGATTCCTCCCCCATATGCGATCCCACCCTGAGTGAATCACTAATACAAGTCATTGCGACCAACAGTGCTGGTGATGGCATTCCAGGTGTGGCTATTCAGATCTCCCTGGGATCTGATCCGAAAGAAGTATTTTATACAGGACTAAAACCCGAATTGGGGTTGGGATACGCGGATTTTTCAGCTGAACCGGGATTATCATACCAAGTTGAAATTCCGGACAGCGGACTGATTGTATCTGATATTGAGGTACCTACCTGTCAGAACGAATCAGAAGAATCCTACTGGGGAAGCTGGGAAATCTATATCACTCACCCTAACTGATCGGATCTTCAGCCGTACTGATTCCAATCCAAAAATGATCCGGGAGGACTTTTTCGTTCTTGAGGACCAGGACCTTGCCAATTTTTAAGGAATCTGACCCGGATGATTTATTGGATCCGTTTTTCCTAACCTTATCCCCCTTAATCATCTTAGGATGAACATAACAAAGATTGGGGTTCTTTCCATATTTTTTTTGATAATACCTGGCTGCCCTTTCAACCTTACTGGGTATGCTGGCCTTCTGATCATTATCAAACCACAACATTCCTATATCCATTGAAACCTCCCTGCAAGGAAACTCCCGACTGACGGGAATTTCCTAATTACTTGATTGCGCCAATATAGAACAAACGTTCTGGTTTTATTATATCCGGATTTCCCCGTTTTACAAGGGACAATCCGTTTGATTTCATCCATTTTTTTCACTGCCGTTCCCATCCGGTTGTCAAACCCGTTTATAATGGATGCATGAGTAAATCTTATGCACAATACGTCTGTCAGAATTGCGGCTACACCAATCCGCGCTATCTGGGCCGCTGCCCCACTTGCGGGAACTGGGACACCCTTGTTGAAGAACAGGTAGAAAAAAGCACCCCATCATCAACAGCATCCTTCTCCCGGTTTAATGCAACATCCGTGCCGCGACCTATCCAAGATATCCATTCCGACGAGGAAAACCGCATCCAGTTAAAACACGAGGAATTTTCCCGCGTATTGGGAGGCGGCTTAGTGCCGGGATCCATCAATTTGATTGGTGGAGACCCCGGAATCGGAAAGTCCACCCTGCTGCTGCAGATAGCGCTTGAGTTAGCAGAAATGTTCAAAGTGTTATATGTATCAGGGGAAGAATCTGAACGCCAGATCAAAATGCGGGCTGACCGGCTTCACCGGGACCAAAGTGGAGAACCTCGGCCATTACCGGGGAATTTATTACTGGTTACCGAAACCAACCTGGAAGTTATTCTTGACCATACTGATGAAATTAAACCAGGCCTGTTGATCGTCGACTCGATCCAGACCACTTATCATCCCCAACTGGCATCCTCTGCCGGATCGATCTCTCAAGTCCGCGAAAGTGCCTCCCTTCTGAGGGAATATGCCAAAAGAACCGGCACCAGTATTTTTCTGATCGGCCATGTCACAAAAGAAGGAGCAATTGCAGGGCCGAGAGTTCTGGAACATATCGTGGATGCGGTTTTGTATCTAGAAGGTGACCGCTACCAAGCGTACCGCCTTCTCCGCACTGTCAAAAACCGTTTTGGGGCAACATCGGAAGTGGGCGTTTTTGAAATGCAAGAGGATGGGTTAATTGAAATATCCAATCCATCTGAAGCATTTCTGGCAGAACGTATGGTGAACGCACCCGGATCCGCTATTGCAGTCACTATGGAAGGAACCCGCCCCATCCTGGTGGAAATCCAGGGATTAACCAATCCCACTACATTTGGCAATCCCCGCAGGACACCCAATGGTATTGAATTTAACCGGCTGCTGCTGATCACTGCGGTTCTCAGCCGTCGGGCAGGAATTCCCCTTACCGATCAGGATGTATTTGTAAACGTGGTGGGCGGTCTAAAAATCAGTGAACCCGCAGCGGATCTGGCTGTTGCTGCAGCAATCGCCTCCTCTGTCCGGGATATCCCGGTCAAGGCTGATACCATCCTGGTTGGAGAAATTGGCCTTTCTGGAGAACTCCGCATGGCCAGCCGGATGAGTGAACGCCTTGGTGAAGCCGCCAAACTGGGATTCAAAACAGCGGTAATACCCCGCCGAATAAGGAGCGGCGGCATATCCTGGCCGAAAAACCTGGATGTGGTTGAAGTTCGTTCCTTGCATCAAGCTCTGGAAAGGGCTCTCATCAAAAAATAATATGCCGGAATTGAAAAATGGCTTTCAAGTGGGGGAGATTCAGGTAAAGGGCGATCTCATTCTAGCACCAATGGATGGATATTCCAGCTGGCCGTTCCGCTCCCTTTGCCGGGATCTTGGATCAGGGATCAGCTATACAGAATTTGTTAAAGCTGAGGATGTTCTCGACCGCCCTCACCATATCAAGAAGAAATTATATTTTACAGAAAATGAGCGCCCTGTTTTTTTTCAGCTGTACGGTCATGATCCGGACAATTTATTAGCAGCTGCCCTGCATCTCCAGGAGGGGGAACCGGACGCCATTGATATAAACCTGGGGTGCCCGAACCGCTCAATCACCAACAGGGGTGCTGGCGCAGGTTTAATGCGGACACCGGTAAAAACCGCCCGCATCTTTAAAAAACTATCCCAGGCATTGGAGGTTCCAATCACTGCCAAAATCCGACTGGGTTGGCAGGATTGTCAGAATCAATTATTAATCGCCCGAATTATTGCTGAATACGGTGGATTCTTGCTGGCTGTCCACGCCAGGACCAAAGAACAGGGACATCAGGGTGAACCCGATCTTGTGGGTGTTGCAGAAATAAAGAGGATTGTAGATATCCCCGTGATCGGCAATGGCGGGATTAAGACAGTCAGCGATATTCAGACAATGCAGGAAATCACAGATTGTGACGGTGTGATGATCGGCCGAGGAGCCATCCACAATCCCTGGATTTTTTCAAAACTCAACCGAGAAGAAATCCCGATTAATCAGGTTCAGGAAATCATGCTGGATCACCTGGAACGGTCACTGTCCTTTCACGGCCAGGAGCGTGGTCAGATCCTGTTCCGCAAATTCGCCGCAAGCTATCTAGCACCATATTCAATATCATCAGAACAGAGGAGACAGCTTCTGACTCAATCAGATCCGAGGAAATTTATCCAACAGCTGGGGGAAATCTTTGCTGCTGCCGAAGGTTGAGAGACTTTATATTCTTAACTCTCAGAGTCCTTCGATAAACTCAGGACAGGCAGGACAGGATTAGTCGAAAAGAGGATGTACTGGAAATTGGCATTTCGACTGCGTTCAGCCCTGGCGGGCTTCTCTCCGCTCAATGAGTTATGACGCTTGGGAAGAAGCTGTAAGGGAAGTTAGTAAGTGGGGAAAAAGCATGCCTTACTATATATATCTTACAATGTTCCAATGGGACCTTCTATACCGGATCAACATCCAATCTCCAAGAGCGAGTATTTGACCATATCTCTGGATCTGATCCAAAAGCGTATACGTTTCAATTACGACCAGTGAAACTTGTCTGGGCAGAAGAGTTTGAAACAAGAATTGACGCATTAAGTATTGAGAAGCAAATCAAGGGTTGGTCTCATGCCAAGAAACAAGCCTTGATAGAGGATGATTTTGAAGAAATCTATCAGATCGTAAAACAAGAAAGAAAAAGGCGGGAGAAATAATCCCAGGGGATAAACTCGTTTTCTTAGTTCTTATTAATTAACACTCAGAGCCCTTCGATAAACTCAGGACAGGCATGACAGGATTAGTCGAAGATAGGGGGGACCTCTGTTAATTCAAGTGTAGCAAGTAAATCAACTTTCAACTTTTCAACGACTCTTCTCGTCTCCCTCCCTCTCCCCCTGTTTCCAAGTCCATTTGTCAACCTACTTACCTTTTTCACCAAGCCGCCCCCTCACCTGTTCTCCAAGTCTGTAGTTCCCTTTATAAACCGGAACCAGGCAGAAGGCCTGGATGCCCCCTCATCTCCATCTTGCCGTTGGACCAGGGTTAAGAATTTACCCAGTACGTTGATATCCTCTTCCGATACTCCATGGGAGGATCCCGGATCATTCTTGATATGCGCGTAAAGCAGCAGGCTGCCCCCAGGTGTCAAATAGTTCGATACGTTTCTAGCATAACGATCGATATCTTTTCCTGAAAAACTGTGAAAACACCCAATGTCCAAAACTAAATCATACTTCCCTTCTAAAGATTTGAAGTTCAACACATCCCCAATTAGAAATTTTACCCGGTCTGTTAGATCAGCCTGGCGGGCTTTCCTCCGGGCGATCCGGATCGCCTTAGGCACATAATCAATTCCCGTCACCTGCCAACCATATCCCGCCATGGTCAGTGCATTTGTCCCTGTTCCACACCCCAGGTCCAGCGCAACACCTGGAGAATTTTTCTCCAGGAATTGATAAACTTCCGGGGGTGAAATACCGGTGTCCCAGGGTGGATTATTCATCAAATATTGAAAGGTAAAAAAGATCTTCCTGACCATTGAATCAGATTTCCAAATCAAGATATTCAACGAGATCGGTTAAAGCTTGATCCCGGTTTCGAAAATGAATTGCGTTTAAATTGGCTTCACGGGCAGCCTTAACATTCTCTATAAAATCATCAATTAAGATCAATTCTGATGGATCTTGGTCCAGCGAATCAATCACAACTTTGTAGATCTCAGGGTCTGGTTTGGCCAATCCCAGCTCGGCAGAAATAAATATGTGATCAAACACACTGTCAATTTTCCACAGTCCTTTCAGTAATTGGCGTAGATTATCCCAGGCGTTGCTTAACAAAACGGTCTTGTACTCTCCCCTCAGGCTCTGGATAAATTCCACCAAGTGGGAATCCAGCCTATCACCGCCCCAAAATTCGTCTTCAAAGGTAGAAAAGGAATCCAAGGGCAAATTCAGGTTTTTGAGTATTGTTTGCTGGTGGTCCTCAGCTGAAACATTTCCAATAGTGGCCATTTCAGCGCTTTCCGTCCTGTACACCAGGTCACTGAGTTCCTGGTAAGACATCCCATATTTTTCAGCCAGCTTTTGGCGGGGCTGACGGTTTTCAGTCCGGACTAAAACCCCGCCCAGGTCAAATATCACGGTTTTGATCATGACAATCCTTCACTACCAAGCAATTTTATCATTCTGATGGCTCCAGGGAGGTAACACTTACGTTTTTTCCCGGACGGAGTTCTTTTTCGTACATATCAAACTGGCGCAATACAAACATTCCCGCATTGAGGTACAGGTCTGTTGCTCCCGTCAGGGAAGCAGCATCCACTTCCAGGTCGACTTTACGCTTTCCCCGTTGGTAAAACTCGCCAAAGGCATGCTGCAGAAGCGCCAGAGATATTCCCCGCCTCCTCCAGGGGCGCTTTACACCCAGGCTGGAGATATAACCAGCATCTTTATCCTCCGCACCGTATTTCCGGCATAAACAAATGCCGATAATTTCCTCTCCGTCCATGGCTAGGAACCAAAGTGAAGGATCATACGAGTCATCCCCGGTCATGTGATGTTGAAATTTTTTGTAGTCTTCTTCAGGGAAATCCTTGATATATCCAAAATGATCCCGGAAAACCTCATCGTCGACCTCATAAACTGCATAGGCTTCCTTTTCAGGATCATACGGACGCATGGATATCTCATCGGGCCAGACAGGTTTCGGCGGCGGATCCTCCATCTCGATTCGCATTCTGAAACTATGCCGGATGAGTTTCATGCCCGCTGCCAGCTTGGCATTCCCGGAAGATTCGATCGCGTGATCTGAGTGAGACCGCATGGCTACTCTCAATTCGGGATCCACCCGATCCAGAACCTGTAGGGATCTTTTTTCTGCCCAATCCAGCAAATAGGATTCCAGTCCCTGATTTTCAAGATCCGGGGAAACAGTTAACGAGATATAAGGATGCACGGGAGGATTGGATTCATCCCAAACCTCAACCAGGGCTACCAGTTTGCCTTCCTGATCTTCCATCAAGTGGACGCTTTTTTCAATTTCAAAACCGGGTAACTCGTACTCATTCCGTAATCTGTCCAGAGTGAACCCCAGCACGCCGTGATAATGGAGAGATTTCTTCTGTTCCAGCTGATGAATCTGGGGCAAATCCTCCATCCTGGCCTGACGAACATAATATTTATCAGATAATACTTTTTTTATAGCCATAACTTCCTTATTTTATCTTGTTTCTGATCCTGCGGCGTTAATCACTGGAACCCATCCCTCATCATGGTTCTTTCTGAGCCATAAAAAAACCAGGGCGGAGATTGAGGCGAGGATAGCGCTTCCATACCAGACCCAATTGGGATTACCGTAGTCCATGATCAATCCTGCTATCAGTGGCCCAACCATCCAGGGGATCATCCAGGAAAAACCCATCACTCCCGAATACCTTCCCCGCATATCTTCTGGCGCGGCTTCTCCCACGTAGGCCTGAGCAACCGGGATTATCACCATTTCTCCAATAGTTATTATCGCCATCGCCAACATAAATAACAAATATGCCGACACAAAGCCGTACATCCCAAAGCCGATCACATAAAGAAGAGATCCCATTGCCAGGATCAACATCGGTGGGTGTTTGGAAATTTTCCGGGTAATCATGAACTGAAAAAGAACCACCATGCCTGCATTGAGGGTCATCAACCACCCATACCCGGATTCCGGTACGCCATGCACATCCCTCAAGTAGACTGACAGGGTTCCATACATTTGGGCGTATACAATCGTTGCAAAGGTAGAAACAATCACAAAGAGCATAAACTTGCGGTCTTTAAATACTTCCTGGTACCCTATGAAGGTTTCTTTAAACTCTTTCTTTTCAGATTCTTCTTTCACTTCCGGTTTGGTTTCTTCCACCACCAGGTACACAATCAAAGCAGTGATCAAACTAGTGACCATATCGGCAACAAAAAGAATCAAGAAGGAGTAGGAGGCAATAAATCCGCCAATTGCAGGACCGATAGCAACAGACAAATTCATGGCAACCCGCATGACCCCAAAACCCTCTGCCCGTTTCTTCTCCGGCAGGATATCGGTTAGCAAAGCCTGGTGGGCAGGCTCAGCTGCGGTAGCAAACAATCCCGAAATCACACCCATGACGTAAAACCACTCCAGCTGATTGACCAAACCCATCGCCAGGCTGGTCATGGCACTGACGATCAACCCCATGATAATCATGCCTTTCCGGCCCAGAAAATCAGTTAAGGCACCACCAATCATGGTTCCAAACATATCCGAGATTGAAAACAGGGCAAACAGCAGCCCTACTTCCGTCATACCTACCTGAAATTTCCGGGTGATGTAGAGCGCAAAAAAGGGGAAGATCAACGCCCCACCGACACGATCAATGAAATTAGATCCCACGATCGCCCAGAATTGACTGGAGTACTCACGGTAAATTTCATCTACACGTTTAATTGAATTATTGAGCAACATTTTTTTTCCTTAAAATTGTTTTTGCATTGCTGCCTGATAAAAAAACAGGCCGCGGATCTAATACCCGTGACCTGTTTTGATTAAGAAAAAAGCCCCGGGTGTACGGCTCCCGGAGCTGAAGACATGTCATTCATTAAAGGTGCTCAAGCAGGGGGAAACCTCCCTGATAATTCTGCATAATTGCAGGAAAAACCTACTTTGATCCTGAGCATGTTTATAAATCCTCAACTAAATAAATTAACCGGTTTTTAGTTTAACACCCCCTTTGTAATAGGCCAAGTGCGGGAATCAAAACCAATAGGCAAGGCATACCAAGCCCGGGAAAAGAGTTTATAAGAAATTTATGATAGCTGCCAAACACAAAAAGAATTATCGATTAGCCCGTGGTATGATACTGTTCAAATTAAATATTTACTGGAGAATTGATGGATACTATCCACAACCGTAAAGAAGCATCTGCCTGGCAAAAACTCCATAACACACTCGCTCCCAAGGTTGGAGATCCTGCTCCGGATTTTACACTCAGCGATATCCGCGGCGAAAACACCATCCGGTTGAGCGCTTTCCAGGGGAAAAAGCCTGTTGCCCTGATATTCGGCAGTTTTACCTGACCGCCCTATGTTCAGGGGACCGTGAGTCTCCACAATCTTTACCAGGAATTCAGCGGCCAAATCCAATTCATCAAAGTCTATATCAGGGAAGCCCATCCTGTGGATGGCTGGTGGTTTGGAAAAGGCATTATGAGCATGTTGTTGAATCTATCCAGATCAAAAGCATCCCGGAATTTGTATGACCCAAAAACCCTTGAGGAACGCCGAGCGGCAGCGGGCGACTGTGAAGAATCGCTTCAATTTGGCATCAAAACTTATGTGGACGAAATGGACGACCTTGTAAACAAAGCCTTCGCGGCCTGGCCAACCCGGCTGTATCTGATCAATATGGAGGGAACGGTCATCTACGCTGGCGGATTAGGACCCTTTGGTTTTAAGCCAGGTGGGTTAAAGCAAGCCATTGAGAAGCATATCACAGAGGAAAATATTCTGTGAGTGATCTAATCATGAATGAAAATCAGGCTCCTCTGGAAAGACGGGCAGACGAGCTCCGTTTAGAATTACTGAAAGCAGACAAAAACCAGCTGGCATTTACAACCAGCACAACTTTCCAGGAAGGAGACGGGAACACAGGCAGATTTACATTTCCCTATTGGGGAGATCAAGTAGTAATATCCAGTGAGGATTATATTGCCAGAGATTTCATCTCTCAGCGGTCGCTGCCTCCCATCCACCAAGCTATGATTTTATATTATTTTTTCACCTCCAGAAGCTCTCCGCCTTCCAGGGGATGGATTTCGTTTTCCGAATTAGCTGATGGGCAATTCTACAACGCGGCTTTTCAGGGATATACTGCCAAAAAAATACTGCAATATTTTGACCAGGATTATCAGGCGTTTGAAGATAAATGCCTTGAACTATGTGGAGAAAAAATATCCTTTGGTGATGGCGCTTATAAGGTCCAGATACTGCCGCAAGCAGCGATTCTGTTAGTATATTGGAAGGGTGATGATGAGTTTCCGCCTTCCTATCAGCTCTTATTTGAAGATACAGTAGACTATCACTTACCCACAGATGCCTGTGCAATTCTAGGAAGCATGCTGGTTGGAAAACTTCTGGATGAATAGATAGACCATCTAGAATACGACTAAGATGAAATTATTAGACGGAGAAGTAAATGAAAATTGCTATCAGTGGAAAAGGCGGGGTCGGTAAAACAACCCTTGCTGCTCTCCTGGCGCAGTATTATGCTGATCAAGACCGAGATGTATTAGCGGTTGATGCAGACCCATCTCCCTGTCTGGCTGGCGCGCTGGGTTTTCCTGACGATCTACGCGAAAAACTTCATCCCATTGCAGAGATGGATGCCCTGATCGAAGAGCGGACTGGCGCAAAACCGGGAGCCTCGGGTGGGTTTTTTACCCTAAATCCCCGCGTGGATGATCTCCCGGAACGTTTCAGCGTCACCCATAAAGGTGTCCGCCTGCTGGAAATGGGAAGCGTAGACCTGGGAGGGTCAGGCTGTATCTGCCCAGAGAGCGCCATGTTAAAGACTCTCTTTACCCATTTGTTATTCAGAGACGATGAAGTACTTATAATCGACATGTATGCCGGAGTGGAGCACCTAGGCAGAGCAACTGTTGATTTTGTGGATGCCATGATCGTCGTTGTAGAACCCACCCAGCGCAGCCTGGGCACTGCGGCACAAATCAAAAGGTTGTCCAAAGATATCGGATTGGAACGTCTGTGGTTGGTGGGTAATAAAATCCGAACAGAGGAAGAGATTAAGTTTCTAGAGCGGGAATCCCACGGGCTTCCCCTTCTGGGCACACTTCCAATGGATCTGGGAGTCCTTGATGCCGACCGGTTAGGCGAGCCGGTCTATGATCATGTACCTTCCTTGAAGGAAGCTGCCCAAAACATCGCTCAGAAATTATTGGAACCCTATCCCGAGAAGTGATTTAGAGGAGTAAAGCGTTTATGACTACTACCATTGCTCTGGCAGGAAAAGGCGGCACGGGAAAAACCACCGTCTCTGCTATGATCATTAAATACTTAATTAAGAAACAAGATGCCCCTATCCTTGCTATTGATGCGGATCCGAGTGCCAACCTCAATATGGTTTTGGGTGTTGACCTGGATAACACAGTGGGAGCAATCCGGGAGGACATGTTAAAACAGGTGCAGAACTCTGTGACTGCCGGCGGGGCTGCTCGCGGCAGCTTGGCAGGAGGCATGTCCAAACGCGATTACCTGGACTATGAAATTCATTCTTCGTTGATTGAGAGCGATAGATTTGATCTGATCGCTATGGGGCGTTCAGAAGGACCAGGCTGTTACTGCGCCGTCAACCACAACTTGAGAGACATTTTGGACACTCTCAGCGATAATTATCCCTATGTGGTGATGGACAACGAAGCCGGAATGGAACACCTCAGCAGGAGAACTACCCAGGATGTCAAACATTTGTTTGTAGTCAGTGATCCTACCCTGCGGGGCATTGTGGCAGCAGAGCGAATTGTGGCAATAAAAGATGAGCTCGCAATCAATATTGAGAATTGTTATTTGATTCTCAATCGTTTACCCGGTGAAATTCCTCCTCTTCTCCAGGAAAAGATTGATTCCATCAATGTTCCCTTCCTGGGATCAATTCCCGTGGATGAGGATGTTATGAAATATGATATAAACGGCATTCCTCTTGTAGAACTTGAGGATGACTCACCGGTATATCAGGCTGTAGAAAAAATATTGGATCAAACTCTAGGTCTATAACGAAATTCCCGAGAGGATCTATTTAAGAATCAAAAAAGGGTTTCGCTGTAAAAGCAAAACCCTTTTTAATTTAGATTCATTTCTTTTTTTCAGGTTTCTTTCTTGTCTTTATCAATCCCCAGTAAAACATAGCACCGGCAGCACCTGTCAGGAATGCACCAATTGCTCCGGGAGTCAGGTATTTAACCATAAGCGCAGTAAAAACCAGGAACACACTATACACGATGCTCTGCAGCTGCCAGTTCTTCTCCGGCTGATTAATCATGTAGAGCGTGAACCATCCCGTGGCAACGCCAAACAAAATCAAACCTAATACTTGCACAAACAATCCTACCATGCCTACGATTTCGTAAAATAATGGTCCCATTTCACAAACTCTCCTCTGGATTTTGTGTTTGTCTTCCCCTTAGTCAGCAGCTTCTACTGAAACTTCCGGGAAAAACTGGTGAATCGTTCCCTGCACCCACCCCTTCAATGTGGCCGTTGAAAGTGGGCAGCCGGTGCAGGCCCCACCCAGTTTTACTTTAACTACATCATCTTCAAATGAAATCAGCTCAGCGGATCCCCCGTGATATTGTTCGATATAAGCGCTGATGCTTTGAACAAGATGTTCCATTTGTTCAGCCCGAAGATTTTTTGCTATTTCTTTCATCTCCTGTATCCTCTGGATTATTTGTTATTCAAACCCTGATGGAGCAGCTCAACTACCTTTTCGTGTGTGCTCCGCAACCGCTGGGCAATCACACCAGCCAGACGGTTTAATATTAGTATACCCGTTTCAGGGTGTTCTTGACAGAGATTTTTTAGTTCATCACCTTCCATCCGGATAAAAACCCCCCCCTCCGTACAGATAGCGCTGGATGTATAACATTCACTTCCCAGGGCAGAGGACCATCCAAACACATCCCCTTCATCCAATTCCGCTACTGATAAAACAGGACCATCTTCAGGGTTAAAACGAATAGATACCTTTCCTTCCATTACGAAATAAAGAAAATTTGCCCGGTCTCCCTGATCGAAGATTACTTGATCGGTCTCAATAATGACATCTTTAATCAACGGGCGCAGTAAGTTAATTTGGTCTTCGGTAAATCCTTCGATCAGCGCAAAACGATTCAATAACTCTGTGTTCATATCATTCCTCGTTGTCCTGACTGCAATAATTCCCTGAATATCCTCCGGGGAAGATTCGGTACTAGTAATCGATTGTGGCTCTACTATACTCAATAAATGAGCTGTTTTTTAGTGGAGAAGCTCACAAAAGGAGGGACATTAATCACTCTCGCCGGCGTCGGATGAGTTTTACTTAATGACTTTTTTCAAAATAAAAAAAAGAGTACCAGGTATAACTTGGTATTCTTCTTTAGTCCACGCATACTGGATTTATTAGCCGCGCATCATTAACTCAGCAGCTCGACGACCGATTTCCACAGCAAAATTGGTTCCTCTGTCCCAAGGATAAACCTGGCTCATACTGGCAAAATATAAACCGGAAAGCGGTGTTTCTATCGGGGGTATTTTGCTGGAATGATTCAATCCAGGAACAGGCTGGGCATATTTTGCCCGGTACAACCAGGATTTCTTTACCCAATCGGGATTAAAATCTGGATTTATCTTCTTTAATGGCGGCAAAAATATTTCCAGAAGCTCCTCTTTTGAGAGGTAAAAATATTCGTGATCCGGATCACGATAATCACCACAGTAAATGATATGGTCTCCTCCAAAATAATCAGGAGAGAGATAATTGGTGTGTTCCACTACTGCCAGGAACGGAAACCCCTGATCCTTGGGAATGTTGTACCAGTAGTATCCATCTATTGAGAGCTGGCTATGTAAGGAAAGCGTCAGCACAATTGCGCCTAAACTTTTTAAATCTAATAAATCAGCATGGTAGGATTCTGGGAGGGAAGGCACCAATTTCGAGAGCAAGCCAGGAGATGTTGACACCAGAATCCTGTCAAATTTCTCCTGGGTATTATCCGTTTTGACATCCAGTTTTTCCGAAATTCCCATCACCGGTGTGGATAACCGGATATCTACACCAAGTTTTTTCAGTACTTCGGAGATATCATCTGCAAGAGCCTGAAAACCGCCCTTGTAGGTCCCCAACTTAGAGGTTCGGGCATGAAACCTGGCCCACATCCAGGCCATATTTACTTCCTTGTAATGAGATCCAAACTTGCCCTTCAGCATGGGCTCCCACATGGTTTCATAAACCTCGCTGCCAGCCCATTTTCTCATCCAGGAATCCACGGTGGTTTTTTCCATCGACTTCCAATTATTGGTCAATCGCAGATATAATCCCACTAAACCAAAACGGATCTTATTTACTCCCCATCCCAACCCGGGGTATAACAGCGCCTGGATCACAGAATCGAAGGGATGCCATTTTCCATCATGCAGCATCACAGTATAGGGACGGGGGAAAAGAACTTTTTCAGAAAATCCCAATTCTTCAATCAATCCCAGCATGTGTTGATCAGAAGCAAACCAATGGTGGTAATACGCTTCCACTGACCAATCCCACTCTGGTTCCTTAAAACCAATCGCCAGTCCTCCTGGCCGGTCATTGGCTTCGAAAATAACCACATCGTGTCCTGCGCGTGCCAAATCATACGCGGCAGATAAACCAGTATATCCCGCGCCGATTACTGCAATCTTCATGAACCTGTCCTTCGGTTAGGGGGGTTATCCAAACTGCCGGGCAAGGCGGCCTGACAGAACCTGGAGTTTTAGCCAATCCTGGCGAATAATGTACAGCATGGCCAGCGTGCGCAGCCAGCGCAGTTCACATTGCGGATTTGCAACCAGCTGTTCAAAAACCTCCAGCGCTTCATCGTCCGTCCGCCTTGATTTCGAATATTCATGGGCCAGCTGGAGCAAGTAGGACGCCCGCTGCTTGCGCAATCGATCTGCCACATCTGCCTGCTCACGTTCTTTTTTCACAATATCCCCCACTCGTTTAACGGCGTTATTTAACTGGTAAACCGTAAAAGGCTTAACCAGGTATTCCCGCGCTCCTATATTCATCGCCGATCGGAAAGATTGGTTGTCATCCTCAGCAGAGATAATAACGCAAGCCATGGTCGGAAAAATTCGGTGCATCTCCTGGAAAGCTTCAAATCCGTTCAACTCCGGCATGTTAATGTCCATCAGCGCAATATCCGGTTGGTGTTTTTTAGCCAACTCAACAGCTTCCCGTCCATCGTGCGCAATTGCGACAATATCAACCATCGGGTTATCAGCCAACATTAACCGGGTATTCCGGCGTGTTTCCAGGACATCATCCGCAATGATTACTCGATAGGGCGATCTTTTCTTTTCCTGTTTCATAATCAGTACTCCTTAAGCAAGACTCTATCCAATAATCGGGGTATGTCTTGTTGTTATTATAACGCCTAAATCAACCCTCTTTTGCAAAATTAGGGTTTGAATCAAAGAACTTCTCCCCCCCGCCAGCGGATTCCCTCTCGCATCATATAATACGCTCCCAGAAGGGTTATCGGCAACCATAAAGCTGCATGCAGAACCAATGTATATCCAGCGGCAACTCCCTGATCCACGCCATAGGCTGTTAAAACAGCGATGCCTGGTGCATCAAACGTCCCCACATAACCCGGCGCTGAAGGTATTGTTGTTGCCAGGTTTACGATTCCATTCATCAGCATTAAAGCAAAGAAACTTACCTGGAAATCAAAAGCATGCATCACCAACCAGTATTTTCCGGTTTCCAGCAGCCAGATTACGATGGAAGTTAACAACACCATAATCGCTTCCTTGGGTGACCGGAGGGACTCCAGTCCGTTCAGGAACCGCAGCACAATATCAGTTGCTTTCACCCGGAATTTTTCAGGCAGCAGAATTTGAATCATTTTTGTGATCACTTTCTCCGCCTGGGCAGGAAACATGGCAGCCGCCAAGAAAACTGCCAGCACGCCAATAAACGCAGCGGACCCCCATAATGCAAGAGTTTGAATATTGCCAATAAAGCCGGATCTTCCGGTCAGTGTTGCCAATTCGGGAAGATTTAAAAAGACAAATCCAAGCATGACCACCCCATCAAATACACGCTCTACAACAATCGTCGCCAAAGATGCAGAGATAGAGATGTCCTCTTTGCGTTTCAGGACTACAGCACGAAGGATTTCTCCAGCCCGGGCAGGATATATATTATTACCCATATACCCGATAGCTACGATAGGAAATATTTTAGGTGTGGAAACAGATTTTACAGGACGAAGAAGGTAATGCCAGCGCCAGGACCGCACCCAGACTCCGATAAAATATACCCCTACGCCGGGAAGAAGCCACCAGTAACGGGCAGATTTTAATGGTTCCCAAATATCCCTGATCCCCAGACCCCGGAGTGCCAGGTACAAAAATCCAGCGCTCAAAGCTAATCCAACCCAGAATTGCCAGCGTTTCATGGGGTACATTCTACCATGAAGTTAACCCTGATCTTCTCTCCTGTCAAACCTGTAATATTAGTGATTTTTTTATCAATCATCTGCCTTATGATCTTAAAAAACGTCTTGGGAGATGTCGATTATAATTGGATTAATGAAATGGAAAACAGCTCTGATCCTGGTAACGGCACTCCTGCTAGCTGGTTTGTTCACCGCTTGGCTGCTTGCTCCACGCGTTGAGAATTTTGAACCCGTTGACAGCCCTCTGCATGGATTGCAGCCGCTGTCTATTTCATTTTCGCGCCCAATGAATCCAGAAAGCATTGAATTAAATTTCAACATCGACTCTATCCTCCCGGGAGAATTTTACTGGAATGAGGCGCTGAACAAATTTACCTTTATTCCCCACAAATCCTGGCCGTCAGGTGAATCCATAACGGTTCAACTCCATTCAAAAGCCCGCTCCCGAATTAAGCTTCCCCTGTTGGGGAATAAATCCTGGGCAATAACCGTCAGTCCACCCCTTTTAGCCTACCTCTGGCCGGCTGACAGGGAGAGCAATCTTTACCTGGTGAATCCAGAAACGGGTGATAATCAGACCCTGGTCATAGAGGAGACCGGGATCCTTGATTACACCGTGACCCCCGATGGATTGAGTATTCTGTACAGCGTCATAAATAAAAACGGCGACAGCTTGATCATCTCTCTGGATCGTCTGAGCGGAACTACGACCTCCACAATTGAATGTTCTGGGGGGTTTTGCCGTTCTCCTCAGATTTCTCCGGATGGATCTTTACTGGCTTATACTTTTATCTCCCGGGAGCCAGGAGTCCAGCCCGGAATTCGTGTTTACGACTTGGAGGAAAATACCCATACTGCCCTCGGTGATCCGGAAGACTATCTTGATAATCCCCTCTGGTCACCCTCGAGCTGGCTATCTTACTACAACCATACCCAACAGCGTTATGTGTTCTGGAATCCAATAACCACTAAGGAACTAACTCTCCCAAATGAAACAGGCGGAGATGGATCCTGGTCTGCCGATGGCAGGTATTTTGTCTGCACAGAGATCCTTTATATCAGTGAAACTTTGGCTCCCAGGCATCTGCTGCAATACGATTTGACGGAAGAAACTGTGCTTGATCTCTCTCGTGGAAATTTCCTAGAAGATCTCAATCCTAGTTTTTCTCCCCAGGGTTTAATCCTGGCTTACAGCAGGAAATCCCTCGATCCGGAAAAGTGGTCTCCCGGACGCCAGTTATGGGTCATGGATATTGAGGGAGGGCAAATCAGCCCATTAACCGCTGCGGTTGACTACCATCACACTTCTATTGTTTGGCATCCCGATGGCAATCAGCTGGCTTATGTTCGGTACAACCAGGCCAAACTTTCCGATCCCCCGGAAATCTGGCTGATAAATCAAGACGGCACTAACAACCTGCGGCTAATCATCAACGGCTTCGCGCCAACCTGGATTCCATAATATGCGGGATAAAAAAGAACTCACACGAAAGGTTAAACAGGAAGCCAACCGGCTGGGATTCCCGCTGGTGGGCATAACTACTCCCGAATCCCCAGAGCATTTTGATTTTTACCAGGAGTGGTGCGCTGCCGGTTACCACGGCATGATGGGGTGGATGGCTTCAAAGCGGGCTTTAGAACGGCGGTCAGATCCAAAAAACATTCTGCCAGAATGTGAATCTATCCTGATGCTTGGGTCACCCTATCCTGCACCTTCGCCAGCAGCAGGAGGAAGAATCGCGGCTTATGCCGGAAATCAGGACTATCACGAGATCCTGGGGGAACGGCTTCAGCGCCTGGTACATTTCCTGGAAGAAACGCTCGGCGAAGCGGTTCCCAACCGTTGGTACACAGACACTGGACCAGTATTGGAACGTGACCTGGCTCAACGCGCCGGGCTGGGTTGGATCGGAAAAAATACAACTTTGATAAACAAGGAATTCGGTTCAACTTTTTTCCTGGCAGAGATTCTGCTTGGGATTAAACTGGATCCCGATCCACCATTTTTATCCCAGCACTGCGGAACCTGTACTCACTGCTTAGATGCCTGCCCTACGGGAAGCTTGATAGCTCCTTATACCCTGGACGCCTCCCGCTGCATTTCCTATCTAACAATCGAATACCGGGAGATGATTCCACTGGAGCTGCGTCATCTTTTGGGCGATTGGATCTTCGGCTGCGATATCTGCCAGCAAGTTTGCCCCTGGAATCAGCAAAAGCCAGAAGATATCGAAATTCTCGATGGATTTTTCCCCCGGGAGGAGCATTCCAATATAGACCTTGTTGAGGAAATGAAGCTCTCCCAGGATGCTTTCAGTGCTAAATTCAAAAACAGTCCCATCAAACGGGCTAAGAGAAAGGGGTATTTAAGAAATATCGCGATTGCCCTGGGAAATCAAAAATCTAAAGCAGCGGTGTCGGTCCTGGCAGCAGTCCTGCAGGATAAAGAACCACTCATTCGAGGTCATGCTGCCTGGGCACTGGGAGAAATTGGCGGGGAAAAAGCCCAGAAATCGTTGGCGGATGCCGCTTTCCAAGATGAGAAAAACCCTCAGGTCAAAAAGGAAATCATGAGGGCACTGAACAATCTCACCAAATAATATCCGACATTTTACCGGGCCTCCCTAACCTCTCTTCCACGCCGGATTTTGACCTGCAGGGTTTTATAGGTCCAGGCCAGGATAAAAAATAGGGTTGCCGTCAACACAATGGCAGGCCCGGAAGCCACATTAACATAGTACGAGAAATACAATCCAATCACGCCGGATGCGGAGGCAATCACCGCTGCCATAATCATCATCACCGGCAGCCTCTTAGTCAGCAGATAAGCTGCGGCAGCCGGAGTCACCAACATAGCTACCATTAAAGCTACTCCCACAGCCTGGAAAGAGACTGCAATTGCCAGTGCAATCAGCACCAGTTGCAGGTATTCAAACACCCGTTTTGGAATCCTTAACGTAGCTGCCAGGGTGGGGTCAAAGGTCAACACCAGGAACTCTTTATAAAACCCTATTACCAGCAACAGGATCACCGCGCTGAAGGAAGCAATGGTGATCAACTGTGATCCAGAGACACCCAGCACATCACCAAATAGGAAATGAGTAAGGTCCACGGTATAACCCTTCACGGTGGAAATTATGGCAATGCCAAGGGCGAACATACCGGCAAAGATAATCCCTATCGCGGTATCTTCTTTAATTTTTGCTCCCCGGCTGACCGCTCCAATGGCCAGTGAAACAATCACCGCCGTCCCGGTTCCCCACCAGAAGAGCGGCTCCCGGGATCCGCCGGTCAGCAGGTATCCTATTGCGACGCCAGGCAAAATAGAATGGGCGAGTGCGTCACCAAAAAAAGCCATTCCCCGGATCACAACATATACTCCTACGACCGCACAGACGGTGCCGGTCAGCACTGCAGCAAACAATCCTCGGACCATAAAAGAGTACTGAAGCGGGTTAAGGATCAGATCAAGCAAGTTCATGATGGTCTCCTTCACAGCAGTCATCTCCCACAGCCAAGGTGTCAAATTCCCCTTCCACAAAGTGCAGGTGCCCTCGATACGCTTTTATCAGCAGATCCCTGGTGAACACTTCTTCCGGGGATCCCAATCCCAATAATTTTTTATTCAGCAGCATTACCTGATTAAATTGTTCAGCGGCCAGGCGGAGATCATGCATGGAGATCATGAATGTTACCTCACGGTTCCGCAAAGTCTCCAAAATTGAAAGGATACTCTCCTGGGCAGGTACATCAAGCCCGTTTAATGGTTCATCCAGAAGCATTAACTCTGCCTCTTGGGCCAGGGCACGGGCGATGAACATACGCTGCTGCTCCCCTCCGGAAAGTTCACTGATCTGACGCTGGGAGTAATCGATCAAATCCACAAATTTTAACGAACGGCGGACCATTTCCCAGTCATCTGCCTGTGGCCAGAGAAATGGACCCATTTTGTTAATCCGGCCCATCATAACCACATCCGCAACTGTTGCCGGGAAAGACCAATCCACCTGACTGCGCTGCGGTACATAGGCAATACAGGTATGACCACCAGGCTCATGTCCGGATATTCGCACAACTCCCTCGAACGGATTTGTAATTCCAACAACAACCTGAAATAGTGTGGTCTTGCCAGCTCCATTGGGTCCAACGACAGCAACCCCATCCCCGGGAGAGAGTTCAAATGAGATATTTTCCAGCACAGTCCCAGTTCCATAACGAACGGAAACATTTTCCAAAGCCAGCAGCGGCGCATCCAACTGATGAGGGGCATACCGACGCAAAAAAGATTGCTTGCGGAAAGTTTTAATCAGGTTTTTCATACCTTCTAGACTCCTTAGTAACCATCGGACTTACCTCATCCACTGAGGCAAGTTTGCTACCGAAGAGCATTAACAATGGTTTTAACATTGTGGCGCATGAAAGTCAGGTAGGTGCCAGCAGGCGCACCAGCCGAAAGTGAACCAAAATAAAGCGGAATCAGGTCAACTCCGGTATCCTTTGCTATCATCTGGGAGAGCGTAGGATCAAAATCTACTCCGATAAAAATAGCTTTTACTTCTTCCTCTCTGATAATATCAATCAAGTAGGCCAACTGTTGCCCTGAGGTTTCTGCTTCAGTCGTTTGAGCTGGAATCACAGCCCCAATCTGTGTAAACCCATACTCCTCCACGAAATAACCAAAAACCGTGTGATCTGTCACCAGTTCTCGATTTGCCGGGGGGATCAGCGCCACTTGCTCCCGGATCCAGAAATCCAGTTCTTTCAGCTCTTCTCGGTAAGCCGCTGCGTTTTCTAGATATATCTCAGTATTCTCGGGATCTTTTTCTGCCAGGGCAAACGTGATATGCTCTGTCCAAATAATGATGTTATTGGGATCAAACCAGACGTGCGGGTCCTGATCGCTGCCAGAGTGACCTTCATCTCCCTCTTGATCCTCATCTTCATGATCCCCCTCCGCTCTCTTAAGAGGGGAAATCCCATCGGAGACGATAATCACCGCATCAGCGTTCCCCGTTCCAGCGATCAAATCATCCAGGAATTCCTCCAAACCCAATCCGTTTACAAATATCAGATCGGCCTCGAACACCTTTACCATATCCTGAGGGGCAGGTTGGTATGAATGGGGATTTTGACCGGGTTCCAGCAGCACAGTCATTTCAACCGCACTCCCGGCAATAATGCTCACCACATCCCCTACAAAAGAGGTGGTTATCACTACCTTGAGCTTTTCATCCGCTGCCGGTGGTGCCGTTGTCGTCTTAGTAGAACAGCCGACCAAAAACACACTTAATGTCAGCAGGGTAAATATAAAAAAACCAATTATCCTATTATTTTTCACGATCATATCTCTGTCCAACATTAATCCAGACAACCGCGGCAGGTCCCGAAGAACTGAAGCCAGTGGTCATCCACCCGGTAGCCGGTCTGATCTTCTATTCTAGAAATGTATCCTGTGATGTCCTCATTACCCTCGATGACTTTCATTTGCCCGCAGTCTCTACAAATCAAATAATGATTATGTCCTTCAATAGTCGGCCAAATGCCGTGACATCCTCCAGGCTGGTGAATTTGCTGGATTAAACCCAACTCCTCCAACATCTCCAGGGTGCGGTATATACTGGCAATCCCTGGGAATTTTTCCTCTTCAAGAGATTTTTGATATATCTCCTGTGGGGTGAGGGCAGTTGTGCTCGAAGTTATGATTTCCATCACCTGTTTGCGGGGGCGAGTAACGCGAAATCCGTGCCGGTGCAGCGAGTCCTGCCAGGAACTGAGGATTCGATCCTTCGTAGATGGTTCCATGAAAGCCTTCCTTATTGATAATAATTATCATTATCAGTATGAGGACATTATACTTACCCCACATCCTTCCTGTCAAGAACCGTTCCTATAATTAAAAGAAAAAGCCGGACAACGTGTCCGGCTTTTTTAAATCAAATTGATCAAGATCACGGTGAAGGTGTTAAGGTTGAGATGGAACCTGGCGTGTTGACCGGGTCAATCTGCACTTCATCGGTAGGCACCGGCGTCACCAGATTCACCCGGACAATGAGAATCTGCCCCGGATAGATCGCATTGGGATCTTCCAGGTCTTCGTTATAAGTCAGAATATCATCAACTGTGCTCCGCAGGGCAAAAGCGATCGAGCCCACGGAATCTCCCGGCCGGACCATATATTCCACCCGGAAACCGGGCAGCACGTCGTATGGTATAGACGTTGGCGTCGGCACGGTAGCGCCGGGCGCAGGCACGAGTACCTCGTCGCCCACAAACAAAATCGGGTTTGAAAGATCAAGGTTTAGACGGTCCTCCCCTGCGTTATATACCAGTAGGGTGAAAATATCCATATCAAAAAGCTCTGAGATGGAAAAAAAGGTGTCGTCTTCTTCCGCAATGTATATCACTGCGCCAGAACGGGTTGGTGTCGGGCTAGGTGAAGGGGTCTCTGTGGGAACGGCTTCTGTTGGCGTTAACGTGATAGTCGCTGTCGGCGGAATCGGGCTGGGCGTGTAGGTGACCGTCGGTGTCGGTGTTTTGGATGCAAAGATCGTCCCGATATTCAGTTGAGTCCCTGTCAGCCAAAATATTAATAATGCTGCGCCTAGAATAATTAAAAGCCCGGTGCCAACAAAAAGCAACATATTTTGCCAGGACTGACTTTTCCGTTTCCGGTAAGAGTTTATGATCTCTTTGGTTGATTCCTTTTCACTCATACAAATCTATCCTTCCTGAATTGAGCCCATATTTTACCACCATGGATATTCCTTGATCCTTGAGCTCAGATCTATTTTTCCTTCTGCTATACAATTTAATTCTACCCTATTTTCAGAGACATGACGACTCAGCCCAATTTTTGCCAGATTTCAACGATGAATCAAGAGAAAACCCATACAGAGAAGTTTTTATCTGAATTTCTTTTGGCGATCACGGTTAAAAAGACTTGCACGGAATCCCCCTTGTAATTATTCAGATCAATTTCAAAAGTTTTCATAAAATCATCACGGATCTCATTCCACTCCCCGAGAATGGTCACAGTGGAGAGATCTCCCCCAACAATGAGATTGATTCTGAAATCTACATCCCCGTTTCCACAATTGCCGCCAGGGTTTGCGATCAAACCAACCTGACCGAAAAGGAAATCTCCAGTGTTCACTTTATTGTCTGGAAATCGCCCGATGATATGGTTTCCTTTTCCCACAGGGGGGAAAGCAGCCAGAAAAATCCCTGAAATCCTTCCCCCTTTCTAAATTTAGTTCGTTTTGCAGGGAGATATAAGGATCACCAGGGGCGCCTTAATGATCAAAGGTTAAAATATCTCCACCCAGATCAATAGTATCCACCGGAATAGATCCACTGCCCCGGGCAGCTTTATTGGCATGGATATTAATATCAAACATCATTCCTGCCCTTCCACAACATTGATTTTTACCCAAAATGCGTTTGAATAAGTGCCCACACCAAATCCGTCCCCCTTTACATTGCGGATCTTCCAGTTTCCCTGATACGCGCCCGCTTCCTGAGGGGCGATCAGGTCAACCGAGACATCAATTGTATCCCCAGGCTGGATCGTTTCCGAAGTGAGTTCCAGAGAGGCAGGTGCACCCATGGAATCTCCGCTCTCAAAATAAAGGAGATACCCAATCGTCCAGGGGCAGGACCCGGCGTTCTGTAATCGCCAGGTTTTGGTGAACTTTTCCCCTGGCGCAAGGTCCATGTCATCCGGGACGGTAACATCCTTTACAAATTTAACCTGGTCGCAAGGAACCGACGATGATTCGTCTCCTCCACCGGGTGTCAGAGCCGACATGGCGAAAGTTGCTGTTGCCGCGGGTGAAACTATTTCCTCTGGACTTAATGTTTGGGAAGATTGGGGATTTCTAATTCCATCTGCGGTTAACTTAACGGATACTGTCATAGCTGCTTCGGTATACAGGGCGCCTGGTTTTCCTTCCGGGAGAGGATTATCCTGGGGTAGATTGCAGGCGCTTAGAAAAAGAATTAACAGCAGGGAAGGGACAACAATCCATTTGTTCATAAGTTTTTCACCGCGGAGAAAAATAGTGTCTCAATTTTATTTTACCCAAAACTCTCCTCTTTAGTTGAGTATTACGAATCAAAAACCACAGAATCCGGCAATACAAGAAACCAGTAATCAATCCGGTCAAACTTATCGCTGTTGGTAAAGCTCCAAAGAATATCGAAGATAGGAGTCAATCGGGTAGGAATACGCTTCATCCACATCAACCCAGACATACTCCTCAGCCTCATCATTTAACTGGACTTTATCATCATCTACCTGACAGACAAAATCAAAGAAGATAAAATGCCGTTTTTTCCAAAAGCTCTCATCGTAAATAAATTCCTGAAAACAAAGAAAATCAGCTTCGATCATCTCCAGGTTTGTTTCCTCTTTAATCTCCCGTTTTAAGGCATCCAGCAATCGCTCTCCCATCTCAACGTGACCCCCGGGAATAGTATATTTTCCATGCCATTTATGTGTTTTCACCAAGAGAAGTTTTCCTTCCGGGTTGAAGATCAGCGCTCCAACAGTTGGCTCCGGGTATCTTGGTTCTGTTTTCATCTTGCCGCCTTATTTATTCACGGATATTTTAGGAAACAGGATTTATTCAGGAATTAAACATGTTTAGGAACAAGGATTTTTTCGCCCGGAGGAAGACTTCCCTGCATTGACCAGGGGCCGGTCCAGGTGATTGTTACATGTTGGACTTTTCCCAGCAGGTCCTGATCACTCTCAACAAAAACCAATTTATTGGTAGGAGTACGTCCGCGCCAGCGTCCTTTGTTTTGTCCCTCGAAGAGGACTTCCACCGTTTCCCCTAAATATTTTTGATTTATCTCTGTCGCAATCCCTTCCTGCAACTCCTCGATTAACCGAAAGCGGCGCCATTTTCCATCTTCGGACACATCGTCCTCTATCTTTCGGGCTGCCACTGTGCCAGGTCGGACAGAATAACGGGCCAGGTGAACTACATCCAATTTCAATTCCTTCAACAAATCATATGAACCCTGGAATTGTTCTTTGGTTTCACCTGGAAATCCCACAATCACATCTGTTGCAATACTCACACCAGGTATTCGCTCTCTAATCTCCTCAATTAACTGGCGGTATTGGTCGATTGTGTATTCCCGTTTCATATTCTTCAGCACCCGATCATCACCAGCTTGATGGGGAACCTCAATATGGGGCATGGCTTTAGGAAGAGAAGCAACCGCATCCATTAAGTCTGTGCTAAACCAATTGGGATGGGAAGTTAAAAAACGGATCCGTTCTAAACCATCGATGTCATGTACTAACCTTAGTAATTCTTGCAATGAAGACTTCTCTGGCAGGTCCAATCCGTATCTGTCAACGATCTGTCCCAATAAGGTGATCTCTCTTACGCCCTGAGATACCAGCGAGCGTACCTCGTTTAGGACATCCTCGACCGGCCGGCTGCGCTCAATTCCCCGCCGGTAGGGAATTATGCAGTAAGTACAGGCGTGAGAACAGCCAAGGACCACTGGCACAAAAGCCGAAACAAGCTGCAACCGGTCCGCTTCTGGGAGGGTGAGTTCCCCATCCATAAATGCAAAACGGCGGGAAGTTGCCTCCTGCTGCCAAATCTTGGTTTCCTCCTGGGTCAAATAGGCCAGCAAAGGACCGGGGTCGGAAGGCGGCGAAAAGACATCTACATGGGGAAACTGTTCTTCAAGATCATTAGTTCCCTTGATGCCCACCAGGCATCCCATAACGTTGATTACAGTATCTGGACGGCTTTTTTTGATGTTTTTTAAGGAACTGATCCGTCCTACTGCACTATCCTCCGCGCTCTGGCGGACCACGCAGGTATTCAGGACGATCACATCCGCATCTTCAGCTTTTGGAGTTGGTTGGTAGTTTAATCCCTCTAGAGCGGATGCCACCCGACGTGAATCGGCTACATTCATCTGACACCCGGAGGTCCATATATGATATTTCATGGATGCCATTATATCGGTTCAAAAAGTAGAGTCAAGCGTGAAGGATCAGTAAACTTTCCAAATATATATAAATTTAACAAAAATCGCTCAACAGGGCGAATCGTCTCAACCTGGGGAGCGATACTTATTTTATCTGATCCTGAATGGGTCCTATTCTGCTTAATCCAGGGTTAAATCTGCTTCCTGGATCAAAATGCGTTCCAATGCCATTGTGTGACTGCAGCGTTCTCTGGTTTGGAAAAAATCACAATCACAAAGCCATTTCCCATCCTGGAAAGAGACCTGATGGCCGTTGTTCCGTCCCTGGAAAGAGACCGACAATGAGTTTATTTGAATGCGATCTCTCTCACTGGCATAAATTTTTGATTTTTGGATTTTTCCAATCATACCAGAATCCATCTTTATACCTCCACAAATTGAAAACAAAAAGCACGCAGCGATTGCATGCGTGCATTACTTACCTGAAAACAATATTCTTTTTGAGAAAAAGCTTCTCATAATAGGCCACCTTTAATTCCTCTCCAGTATACGCCGTTTCAGGGATAAAGTCAACAACCCTTGACACAATCCGGAGGACCCTCGAGAGCATACAACCCTGTTAAGTGGGAGGTAAGGCAGTGATCGGTGATCAGTGATCAGTAGTTACCACGAAAACATTTAACTTATAAACCTTCCAACGTTTTAACTCATCCTCCCTTCTCCGAGTTGTCCAATCACGGAGTCAGCTATCAAATTTCATCCAGATTAAAGTCCGGGTAGGTTTAAACCAATGCGATTCCAAACTTAGATTTGTTTTCCGTTTGGGAAAATTTAACCTTAATGATCTTTTGGGACCGGGGCTGTTTAACCAATGAGGGAGGAAAGCATCCAACAGAATGCCCTCAGTTTCCGCAGATGATGCGATCCAGATCCAATCTGCATAAGTTTTAGATGACTGCCAGGAAACCACACCAATTAACTCACCCCTCGCAGTCACAGCCCACTGCTTGATTTTAGGTTCAACCAGGAGAAGCCGGGATATCATTCCCGGCAAACCTCCTCTCAAGTATTCCGGTCTCAACGGTAAATGCCAGCGCACCTCAGGAGGATAATTTTTTTCCAACCACTTCTTTTGTTGGGGCCAGTATTTAGCTTTATGACCCTGAACTGTAAACCCAGGGACATGCCAATTCAGGAATTCCCGATTGATTTCACTTGGTTTTAATATCCAGGTTGTCCGGCGGGAGATCTCCTTAAACCCTTTCCTGAGATAAAGGTCAACCGCGGCCTGATTGCCTTCATCTACCTGCAGCCAGATGCCATCCAGCCGCCGGGGCAGCAGGAAATCCAGTGCCTGCTGGACCAGTGAGCGGGCAATCCCTTTCCGCTGATACTCCGGGTGAACAGCCACATTGGCAATCATATAGTACTGTTTTGTCCCGATATGATAGGGGATTAAACTTAAATTCCCAATAATCTCTCCCCCTTCCTCCCAGACATACCCAGTGAACGGCATCGAAACCCGCCCCGCCATATGATAAGCCCACTCTTGGAAGCGCTGGTTTCTCGCTGAGGAGCGCATTTTCCGCAGCAGGGCTTTTCCGTCTGCTGTCAGCCGATCAGCAAAACAGAGTTCTACTAGATCTGACACAGAAAGTAGATCTGAGCGAACATCAAAAGGTCGGATCGGAAGAGAGCCTGGTTTCTTCGCCAAACGGGCAGTCATGGAGTAAATTTTACCACCAGGAGCATATAGTTGATTAGTGATCAGTAATCTGTGATATGCATTCTGAATTGTGCGCTCTAGTCTATTCGTTTGTAGACTGAAACAGGTGCCCTTCGATATGGCCTGCGGCCTACTCAGGACGCCTGTTTCGTCAATTTCGTTCTTCGGTAAACTAAGGAAAATTCCAGTATACCCAGTCAGTTGTTTACTAAATAAGGCATCCTGAGCATCCTGAGCGGACTCCGAGTTTAATCGAGGAGGAAGCCAAAGGGTTATCGAAGGGAACCTGCGTTTCTTTTTTGGAGAGAGGATGAAATTAATAGGACTAACTAATGAGCTTATTTTTTTCCACTCAAGCTTCGATCAAAATTGTAACCGGACCATCATTGTGGATTTCAACCAGCATATGGGCGCCAAATTGCCCCATTGCCGTTGATACCCCTATTTCATCCAGGCAGGAAACAAAATAATCTACCAGCGGTTCAGCTATCTTTGGAGGAGCAGCATCTGTAAAGGAAGGCCGGTGCCCCCGCCGGGTATCCGCATAAAGGGTGAACTGCGGCACCACCAGCACTTCTCCCTCGATATCCATCAGAGATAGATTCATCTTCCCGTTTTCATCTGCAAATATCCGCAAATGGGCGATTTTCTGAGCCAGCTTTTGAGCTTGCTCATTCGTATCATCCGGTCCCACACCGAGCAGGATAACCAAGCCCAGGTTAATGGAGGAGAGCATTTTTCCCCCAACCGAAACCCTTCCCTTTTGCACTCGCTGGATGACCGCTTTCATAGTTTAATCTCTGGCACCGTAAAAACCAATCGCGCCGCGTACCTGCTCCATGGTTTCAGAAGCAATCACCCGCGCTCTTTTAGCTCCATCCAACAAGATATCTTTGACATAATCCGGATCTTTTTCTAGATCTGCCCTTCTGGCACGGAACGGTCCCAGATACTTGTTGAGATTAGCCGCTAGTTTTCGTTTGCAGTCCACACAGCCGATCTCCGCCTTGCGGCAGTCCTGATTGATCTGAGAAATCTCCTCTGGTGGTGAGAATATCTTATGCAGAGTAAACACATTGCAGACATCAGGATCGCCGGGGTCGCTGCGCCGGATGCGCTGCGGATCTGTGACCATTTGCATCACCCGCTTTTCAGTTTCCTCAGGAGTGGCTGCCAACTCAATGTGATTATTGAGGCTTTTACTCATCTTTCGTTCACCATCAATGCCCAGGACTTTGGGAATCTGAGTCACTTTCGGATGTGGTTCCACCAGGATATCTGTTTGGTAGCGATAGTTAAAGGACCGGACAATTTCCCGGGCAAACTCAAGATGAGGAATCTGATCCGTGCCTACCGGCACTGTATCTGCCTTATATAAGAGAATATCAGCTGACATCAAAACTGGATATCCAACGAGGCCGTAGTTCACATTATCCGGATTGTTCCGAACTTTTTCTTTAAATGTCGGTAATGCGGTGAGTTTCCCCAACGGGGTCACCATGGAGAGGATCGTGTGCAATTCCATTACCTCCGGGACATGAGATTGGACAAATATAATACTCCGTTCCGGATCCATCCCGGCTGCCAACCAATCTAGAGCCATCTCCTGGGTATTGAGTTCCAAGCCTTTTGTGGACTCAATGGTTGTTAACGCGTGAATGTCCACAATGCTGTAAACGCAGCGGTATTCGTCCTGGAGAGCAACATAATTCTTTATCGCTCCCAAATAATTACCTAAATGCTGGCGTCCGGTAGGCCTGGCACCGGAAAATACCCGCCCCTGCTTTTCTGCCATTTAACCCATCTCCTTCATCTGTTTTTCGAACAGCTCAATTATTTCAGGAGGATCTGCATGCCTTCCGGTCTCAAGTTTTGAATAGATTAAATCGCCATTTACTCTAATTTCATACTTGCCCCCATCTGCCGGAATTAAGCTAATTTCAACGATCGAGGAAACATAATCTTTTAAGAATACGCTCATCAAACTGATGGCCTTTGGTACATAGTTTCAAGGTACGCAGTATTCAATGGATATCTTATACATGGTTACCTACTCCTAGATATATTTTTCCAAATTAGTATATCACAAGCCTTTCGGTCAGATTATCCCTGAAAAAATATTCACGTTTATCATCCGTAAAGTAACGCTTCTTCAGTCTATCTCATGTGCTACAATCGAAGTGAATCTATGAGCAAATTAAATGATATCCGCCCTTCACCTTTGGCCGGCCGCTGGTATCCAGCAAGTCCGGACAAACTCGCAGAAACCGTGGATTCTTATATCCACCAGACAGAACTTCCCGAAATATCCGGTGATATTATTGCCCTGATATCTCCCCACGCCGGTCATGTCTATTCCGGACCCGTTGCGGGTTACTGTTTTGCTGCTCTGCGGGATCTCAGTCCAGACTTGGTGGTTATCCTCTCTCCCTTCCACCAATTTCATCCAGATGCAATCCTCACCACTTCACACCAGGCATATCAAACTCCTCTTGGAATCGTGCCGGTGGATCTGGACAGCTTGGAAGCTGTTGACCAGGCTCTGCAGGAGAAAACGGGGATACCGCTCAAGCGGGTCAATAATGACAGTGAACATGCAGTGGAGATCCTGCTTCCTTTTTTCCAGCGGGTGCTGCCGGGAGAATTCCGTCTGCTGCCGCTGATGATCCGCCAGCAAGACCCGGCTTTAATGAAGAAACTGGGGACCATATTGGCGGACTTAATAAAAGGGAAAAACACCATTTTAACAGCCAGTACTGACTTGTCCCATTTTCATCCGGCGGACAAAGCCCGGGAATTAGACCAGACCATTATCAATCACATCAAAACCTTGAACCCGGATGGTTTGTTCCAGGCTCAAGACGAGGGCAGCGGATTTGCCTGTGGATTAGGCGCCCTGGCCGCAGTGATCTGGGCCGCTAAAGACGAACCCCCGATCACTGCCCATCAATTGAACTACGCCCATTCTGGTGATATATCCGGAGATAACTCCAGTGTGGTTGGGTATACAGCGGCCGTTATATCCAGGGATTAAATCTCACGGGAAAAACCTATGATTTGGAACTTCTTAATAATCCTATTGCTGGTTGGCTTAAACGGTTTTTTTGTCGCGACAGAATTTGCGGTAATAACTGCCCGGAAAAGCCGTGTTCGTTTGCAGGCTGAAGAAGGAAACGCCTCTGCCCAGCAGGTTCTGATCTGGTTGGAAAATCCGAAAGCCCGGGATCGATTAATTGCCGCTGCCCAATTAGGTATCACCATTGCCAGTCTTGCGCTGGGTGCGGTGGGAGAAAACACCTTCGAGGCTTTATTGGAACCCATGTTCCATTCCCTGGAAATCCCGGTCCAGTGGAGCCGGATCGAACCGGTCCTTACCGCGCTTCCATTGGTATTTTCCCTGATCATCGTCACCAGTTTGCATGTTGTACTCGGTGAACAGGTCCCCAAAGTAGCCGCTCTGGAATCCCCAGAGAGGATGGCAATTCTTGCTGCAAATCCCATGAGATGGTTCAGCTCTGTATTTTCCTGGTTTGTCAACATTTTAGATTGGGCTACCCGGAGCATCCTGCGTTTACTGGGCGTAAAAAGCTCCGGCGGCAGCCATTCCACCATTTACACGGTCGCGGAATTAAAGCAGATCCTGGTCGAATCCGAAGAGGTAGGTACTATCGAATCCCCACAACGGGAAATGCTGCTTGCTATATTTGACTTCTTTAGGTTAAACGTGCGCCAGGTGATGATCCCGCGGACTGAGATTATCGCTCTCCCCGCAGATACTCCTCTGGATGAAAGCATCCGAACTGCTGTTCAAACCCGTTACTCCAAATTCCCTGTTTATGTAGGAGATCTCGACAACATCATCGGTGTAGTCCATATTAAAGACCTGCTTCGAGCCCAGCAGAAAGAAGGCAATGGAACCTTAAACGCAGGTTCTCTAGTCCGGGAACCACTATGGATACCAGAGAGCAGCTCAGTCAGGGAGCTGATGAGCCAGTTCCGGGTTCACAGCCGCCATATTGCCATTGTCCTGGATGAATACGGCGGTACGGCGGGTTTAATCACTCTCGAGGATGCCCTGGAGGAAATCGTGGGGGAAATCAGCGATCCCTTTGATGAAAAAACTCCAGAAATCCAGCGAATAAACCAGAACGCTGTCCTGGTAGACGGGTTGGCAGCCATTGAAGAAGTAAATCAAGCCCTGGGGACTAACTTTAACGATCCAAATTACGACACTATTGCCGGGTATTTACTCGGTCATCTGGATCACATCCCTGTCCAGGGAGAAACCATCATGCTCGCTGGTGGAGTTCAACTGCAGGTAGCAGCGATGGACGGGTTAAGAATCTCTAAAGTTCAAATCCAGGGTGTGTGATCTCCATGCCGTCTGAAGATAGAAAACCCCAAAAATATGTCCGGATTGCGGTGAATGTTCCCCGGGTTCGGGGAGTATATGATTACCACCTACCGGAGTCAATTCAACAAGAAGTTAAAATCGGTCACTTGGTGACTGTACCGTTTGGGCGGCAAACCGTCCAGGGAATCATCATCGAATTTCCAACCACACCAGAAGTACCCCAAACCAAAGCCATTCAAAAAATATTGGACCCTCTGCCGGTAGTAACTCCATTGCAGATCCAGCTTGCCGAAGGGATATCCAGGGAAACCCTATCTCCATTAGGAGCGACTCTTCACACCATGCTGCCGGCAGGTTTAAGAGTAAAGGTAGATAGTGAATTTCAGCTCTCAGCGCGCAGTCTGGCGCTGCTGGAAGCAGGAGATCCGCTCCTGGCGGAGTTAACGCCAGCTCAAACCCACCTGCTGGATTTACTCACCATCCGGGGTCCACTGCGGGGAAGGCAAATTGACCGGGCGCTGCCGTACAAAAATTGGCGAAAAACCGCTGGGTCTTTGGAACGCCGGGGAGTAATCACCGGGCAATCGACATTAGCCGCGCCATCGGTTAAGCCAAAACTGGAACGCCGCCTGAAATTCACTGGCGAACCGGAGGATGCGATGAAACAGATGGATACTCTGGCAAAAGCAGGATATCCAGAAGCCCTGAACCGCAGACAGGCTGTTCTCCGTTTGGCGATGGAAAGTAAGGGGAATCTTCCTTTATCTGAGATCTATCAACAAACCGGGAGCAATCTTAACGATCTAAAACAGCTTAACCAACGGGGTCTGGTCCAAATCCTGGAAGTTCCTGTCCTGCGGGACCCACTGAAAGGGGTACAGGTTCTCCCCTCCCAATCACCAATATTAACCAAAGACCAGAAAAAAGTTTGGGATGCCATACAAAGATCATTTGAGGAAGAAAATCCGACACCATGCCTACTCTTTGGCGTCACCGGTTCCGGAAAAACAGAAATCTACCTCAGAGCTGTTGATCAAACCCTTGCCCTGGGGAAACAAGCCATTATCCTCGTTCCGGAAATATCCTTGACCCCGCAAACTGTCAGCCGGTTTATGAGCCGCTTCCCGGATCAAGTGGGTGTGCTGCATTCTGAACTTTCCCCGGGTGAACGATATGACACCTGGAGGTTAGCCCGCGAGGGAAAACTTTCAATCATTGTCGGACCTCGCAGTGCTTTATTCACCCCATTCCCCGATCCAGGTTTAATTGTGGTGGATGAATGCCATGACGACTCCTACTACCAGGGTGACATCTCCCCCCGCTATCACGCCGTCAATTCCGCAGTCTCTTATGCATCGATAACCGGAGCTGTTTGTATCCTGGGTTCTGCCACTCCTGATATCACCAGTATGTACCGAACCTCCCATGGAGACTGGCGTTTCCTAGCGCTGCCTGAGCGGATTCTCGCTCACCGGGAATCCATTCAGATCCAACTTAAACAATCGGGGATGGGTCCAGAAACTCAACGTTATCAAAAACTGAATGGGGATCTGCAATTTGCAGATCTACCGCGGGTCAAGATTGTCGATATGCGGGTTGAGCTAAAAGGGGGCAATCGCTCAATTTTCAGTCGTTCTCTGCAAGATTCCCTTTTTTCTACACTGAACAGAAATCAGCAGTCAATTTTATTCCTAAACCGCCGGGGCAGCGCTTCTTATGTTTTTTGCCGGGATTGCGGAAACGCTCTTCGTTGTCCCCGCTGCGATACCTCTCTTACTGCCCACAAAACGGACAGCGCCCTCCACTGTCACCACTGCGGATACCGGAGAAACATTCCCCGGACCTGCCCCGCCTGTGGAAGCTCCCGAATCCGCCAACTGGGAACAGGTACTGAGCAAGTTGAATCAGCCTTACAGGATATGATTCCGGGAATCCGCACCATGCGCTGGGACAGAGATACCACTCGAACAAAAGGAGCTCACTGGGAGATCATGGAGAAGTTTTCTGCTCACCGGGCTGATGTATTGATTGGTACACAGATGCTTGCCAAAGGATTGGATCTGCCCTTAGTCACCCTGGTGGGTGTTGTGCTGGCGGAGACCGGTCTGCACCTGCCGGATTACCGGGCTGCGGAACGGACTTTTCAGGTACTGACCCAGGTAGCAGGACGGGCAGGACGCAGCCCTCTCGGGGGTGAGGTGATTTTACAAACATTCGAACCGGATCATTATGTAATCCAGGCCGCCTCCCAGCATAACTACCGGGATTTTTACCAACAGGAACTGGAATATCGTCGCGAGCTCGGATATCCCCCCTTTACCAATCTGGTCAGGCTGGAGATTCGGTCAGCCGATCCCAAAGCCGCAGAAGCCGAAGCCCGCGCATATGCCGCCGCGCTTAAGGGATGGATTAAAACCGAAGGATACCGGGCCACCCGGTTGGTTGGACCGGTTCCACCTTACTTCACGCGAATCCGGGGGAAAACACGCTGGCAAATCTTGCTGAAAGGACCTTATCCGATTGATCTGGTTCGAGACCATCCTCCGGGACCGGATTGGATCATCGAGGTTAATCCTCCAGCAATTCTCTAATCATCTGGAAGAACAAGCGGTTTTTTGGTGCGGGAATTTTACTGCCAGAAAAATGTCAGCTGCAGCGTTTAACAAAACTTTCAGCCCGATCAAGCGCTTTTTCAATCTCTTTGTAACGGGTTGCGTAGGAACAGCGTACAAATCCATCCCCGCCGGCGCCAAAAGCCGAACCGGGAACTACCGCTACCCGTTCTTCCCGAAGCAGGTTCTTGGCAAATAATACATCATCAAGCCCCGTGCATTTTATTTTCGGGAAAGCATAAAATGTGCCTTGCGGCATAAAAATTTCCAGGCCAATGTCATTTAACCGGGAGACGATTAGCTTCCGGCGGCGGTCATATTTTAGGCGCATCTCTTCCACGTAGCCAGCCCCATGTTTTACAGCAGCCGATGCTGCCAATTGCGACATAGTAGGCGCGGACATGACGGTATATTGATGAATACGCACCAATCCACCCATAATTTCTGCTGGTGCTGCTGCGACCCTACCCGCCAGCCCGTCATCGCGTAGCTTTTTGAGAATCCACCCAGTGTGATGGTGCGCTCTTTCATCCCCGGCAGTGACGCAAAACAAACATGCTCCACTCCATAGACCAGACTGTCATAGATTTCATCTGAAATAACCAATAAATCATATTCCTCAGCTATTCTGCTGATTTCAAGTAAAGTCTCCCTGGTTGCCACAGCACCGGTGGGATTATTGGGAAATCCGATGAAGATTGCCTTAGTCTGCGGTGTGATAGCGACTTCGATTAACCCTGGTTCGGGCTGAAAATTGTTTTCCATTGAGCCCGGGACTTCAACCGGTACGCCGCCTGCCAGAATCACTTCCGCCTGATAGGATACAAAACAAGGGGTAGGAATGATAATTTCCTCACCTGGATTGATCACCGCTGTCAGCGCCAGGTAAAGTGCCTCTGAAACTCCGACTGTAACCACAACCTCATCAACAGGGTCGTAGCAGACCTGGTATTTCTCCTCAAGCAATTTAGCAATCGCTTCTCGGAGTTCATAAATACCGGCATTCGAGGTGTAATGGGTCTCCCCATTCCTGATCGCCTCAATGCCTGCCTCAAGAATGGGTTCCGGGGTAGTAAAATCCGGTTCCCCGATCCCTAGCGAGATTACATCATTCATGGTGGCAACAATGTCAAAAATTTTTCTGATGCCTGATGGCTTAAGGGTGGCAACGCGTGCGGCGATAAATTCTCAACTCATTTGACTCCTCTGGAAGTATATTACGCTAGATTATTTATCAGAGTTCTATCTCTGTATTGTCCCCGATGTTGATGGAAAAAGATCCACCCTTCAACCGGCTATTTTGTCCAATCATGGAACCTTCCAAGATCACGTCTTCGATCAGGGTGTTCTTCTCTACGATCGAATTCTGGACAATACTTCCTAATATTCGACAGCCCGCTTCGACGGCGGCGTGGGGTCCGATAACCGAGGACTCCACTTCCGCTTCGGGGTGAATATAAACAGGAGGAATGATATTTACTCCCATTCGTTTTTCAGCTTTCTCAGTATTATCATGCCCATGATCCAATAAATAACGGTTGGTGCTCAATACAGCTTCAAATGTACCAGCATCCAGCCAAACATTGACTTTCTGGATACGCATATTACAGCTTCCCCCGTCCAGCAGAATGTTAATTGCATCCGCCAGGAAAAACTCCCCTTTGAGCTGAACTTTCTGGTCTATTTGTTTTTCTATGGCCTGGATCAGATCCTGTCCATTTTTGAAATAATAAAAACCAACCAGTGCCAGGTTGTTATCCATGGCTTTTGGTTTTTCAATTAACCGGGTGACCTGCTGGTCCTTACCCACCTCAGCGACACCAAACCGCCGGGGATCCGGCACCGGTTTAACCCAGGCGACGATATCTGATTTTTCCTGATCAAGGAAAGAAAGGTCAGTTTCAATCAATGTGTCCGCAAAAACCATGATCATCGGTCCGTTGATATATTCTCGGGCCAGGTAAATGGCATGGGATTGACCGCGCATTTCCTCCTGGATCACAAAATGCACGGTTAGATCTGGAAACTCTGCTTCCATAAAAGTCTGGATTGTGTCCCCCAGATACCCGACAATAAAGACAAATTCAATCTTAATGCCGACGGGAAGGGTAGAGAATGTATCCAGCACATGCTCAATGACAGTTTTGCCGGCCAGGCTAATCAGTTGTTTGGGTCGGCTCCAGGTATGAGGTCGGAGCCGCTTTCCATAGCCGGCCATTGGAATAACAACTTTTAGAATCTTGTCCATTGTTTCCCTTTTTTCTCTATCTACAATCTGGAAATTAATTATAACGGAGAGTATCTCCATCAGGCAATGACAAATGACACGCCCAGATACTAAAACAAAACCAAGATAATCCTATCTGTCCAGATAACGATCAACCCTGGACCATCAAGCAAGCTGCGTTTCTAATTCAGTCAGGGTTTTTTCTATCAGTTGGACGGCTGAGCCCAAGGTGTCCATATCAAATGACAGATTCGCGCCTGCAGCACTGTACAGCTTGGGAAGAGATACCGTTCCGCCCAGCGCCAAAGCCTGACGGTATTGCTGGAGTGCTTTACCCTGGTCTTTCTGGGCATTCTCCCAGATTTGAAATGCGCCTAAGGAAGCCAAACCATATTCAATATAATAAAAAGGTTCTTGATGGATATGGAGTTTTCGATGCCAACCCGTCATCTTCACATCCTCAAATCCATCCCAGTTAATGCCGGGCATATAGAAATCAATCAATTCTGACCATTTCCCATCACAGGCATCCGGATTGCTGGCCAGGCTATGATTCTCGTAAACCCAGTGTTGGAAAGCAACCACAACTGCCATATACGGCCAGAAAAGCAGCTTCTCCTCCAGGTTTAATAACCGGGTCCGGGCTGCATCCTCAGTGGACAAAAATCCTCCCTGGTCTTCTGAAAGGTAGGGTTCAGCCAATAACTCCATGGCTATTGAGGCAACTTCCGCAAATTCCAATCCCGACCTCCTTTGGTGATGATAAGGCAGATCGGTCAGCTCAAAGACGTGGAAGGCGTGACCGCTTTCATGGAACAACACCCGCAAATCGGATCCCCGGCCAACCGCATTCATAAATATAAACGGCACACCCAGGGTAGCGAATTCGGTGCAAAATCCACCCGGGCCTTTCCCTTTTCTATTCATCAAATCCAGCAGATCCTTATCCTGCATGGATTTAAAGTAATCGCCTAATACCGGATCCAAACGATTAAGAATATTCCCGACCCGGGTGATGAATTCTTCCTCAGTTTTAAAAGCCTGGATGGCTGGTAAGCTGAAGGTGGTTTGATTGTCCAATAGATCCCAGGGGCGGACCTGATCTATCCTCAGCCGGGATTGATACCGGTTGTAGACCCGCGTCGCTGCCGGGACAGCCACTTCCTTTACTGCATCAATAAATTGCCGGCTCTCCTTGGGACTGTAATCCAATCGGAGCTGCTGCTGCCAGCGGAATGCCCTATAATCCGGAAAACCCGCATTGGAAGCTAATTTTCCACGGACTGCCATGAATTTTTTCCAGAGTTCGTTAATCGCTTCCCTGTCTTCAAGCTGACGCTGGGACAAGAGTTCCCAGAGTTCCTTCCGGACCCTCCGGTCTGTGGTCAAAAGAGCAGATTTGACCTGCACTAAGGTCAGTTCTTCCTCCTGCCACTGAATAGTTTGTGCACCGAGGATTTTACTGTATTTTGTGCCAAGTTTGCTTTCTTCCGTAAGCAAAGGCAGGTTTTCTTCACAGAATAGATCTGCTTCCACCTGCATTTTCTTTAGCGCCAACTCCATTCCCTGTGGCGTCAATTCACTCCCCAGCAGCTTCTTCTTTAATCCCTGGTCGGCAGCCTGCGTGGACGGATAAACATGTTCCAAAAAATCAAAATAACGTTTCTCTTTTTCTTCATCGGCAGTATCCAGTTCAGTTGCCAGCGACAGGCGGGCATATCGTTCATCCACTAACTTCCTCAGATCAGACCACTGCTCCATCCACGAGTCCAGAGATTCTTTGTTCAGCTCTATATCTTCCAGCTGCGTATATAAAGGCTGAATACTTTCCCAATCCAGGGTCATAAATTTTTTAAATGCCGGGGTTCTCATATTGGTTTTCTCTTTGCTCTTTACTTTACTTTACTTTATTTTAGAATCTATTCCTTATCATGTTTCTAAACAGGACCACTAACAGAACCCCGATGTTATTCTGCTCTCCATCCTGCACTGTACCATAACAGATACTCATCCAGATGATCATGCCAGTAGGATTCCTCATGCATCCCGGGATATTGATGCCAGGCATGCGGAATTCCCAATTCTGATAATAGGTTTTCAAAGGCTGCGGCATCCGTCCAGTCGGTATCATCCTGCCCAATATCGAGATAAATGCGGGGGGTTTTTGATTCGGGAATCGCCGCATACCAACCGGGGACACGCTCTAAATCACCAATAAACAGGGGTGCACTGTGTACTCCAACCGCTTCAAACAATCCCCAATTCAGTAAACCGATCCGCACTGCCCAATTCCCGCCGCGGGACAGACCGCCGATTGCCCGGTACTCCCTGTCCTCCAGGGTTCGATAATGAACATCCACCCAGGGAATCAGATCCTTTATTATATGATCGCCAAATAGATTCTCGGGAAGGGGGATCCAGCTGTCTTCTCTGGGCATAATGATGATCAAGGGAGGAATTTTATCCCGGGAGATAAGGGTATCTGCCAGGTCGTCAACACCAAGTTCTTCCCACTGATGATCAGTCTCGGTTGCTCCGTGCAGTAAATACAATGTGGGATAATTCTGATCCAGATTTGCGCTGTAACAAGGCGGGGTGTAGATCCTGCCAGATATTTCATCCTGGGTTCTTGAGATGGGGATAGAAAATGCCTCGATCAAACCAACCTCATCCAGGCAGAAAGTTTCCTCTGTTGCAGCCGTGCTGCTGATAAGCTCAGGAGTTTGAGGGGGATCTTGATCCGGAGTATTATCGGCAGGATCTGGGAGAAATTCCAGAGTGCTGGAATCCGGAGCCGAAGATATCGATGGCACTTCCTTATTGGCTGGCACACCACTTCCGCAGGCAGTCAGTGCCAGGATCAATATCAATCCAATAAGCCAGGAGTATTTCAAGCTTGTCCTCTTATCCTTTGGTTTTTTTTGGTGTTAGTTCTGTCTTATTTTTATCCTGTCCAGGATGGACAGGATCTGACTCAACCGGATCGGTTTTATCTTCTTCCAGAATTCCTTCTTCCATCTGAATTTCCCCCCGCAGGTAGGCGCCTTCTTCTGTGGAAAAGAGGACAGTGGTTACATTCCCCCAGACCCGTCCGGTGCTGCGGATTTCAACCCGATTGGCCTGGATATCACTGCGGACAGAACCGCCAACTATCACCGTTTCAGCTTTAATCAGCTCACTTTCCACGCGCCCCTTGCGATCCACAATGATTAAACCTTCTAGATTAATATTCCCTTCAAACAAACCTTCAATCCGAATACCGCCTTTCCCAGTCAAATCACCTTTCCAGCTGGTGTTTTCGCCGAGGATAGAGGTCACCCGCATCTGGGTTGGCACAACATCAAGTTTCGGGGCAGGTTCTGCACGTCTCTTAAACATAGGTTCTCCAAATATTATTGTTATTCTTTACTTTCCTGGCGGATGAATAAGATTCGGGCCAGTTAAAACAAACCGCCAGGGTTTGCTCCTCCACGGTTCCGGGACTGTTTCCAACCCAATCCGCGGTGTTTTTCGAATCAAAGCAGATGGTATCTCTGTACCAGATTCTACAAAAATGAGGGCATCTGGTTTGCATGTATTTACGCCATTAAACCCGCCATCGATCCCAATCGCCTGGCAGAGCTTGGCTGGTCCATCCGTCCACTGTTTTGAGGGCCTGCCGTTTCTGCGTTTGGCGATCAGGTCCAATCCTTCTTCTGGCTGAATCGCCCGGATCAACACAGCTCCCGGATATCCTTCTTTTTCAGTCACAAAATTCAACAACCAGTGCATGCCGTAGACAAAATACACATAAGCTTTACCAGGAGGTCCATACATGATTTCCGTCCGCGGTGTCCGCCCAGACCGGCAGTGACAGGCTAAATCATCCTCACCCCGGTAGGCTTCAGTCTCTGTGATCATGCCTGCAATCCGTCGGTCCCCATCCAAACGCACCAGCCGTTTACCAATCAGTTCCCAGGCTACCTGAACTGTGTCCTGGGCATAAAAAGAAGCTGTTAACCTGTCAGTCATAGGGATATTGTACAATACAGGCTTCAAAAAGAGGTTAAAAAAATGAAATCTCTTCTTTTTACTGAGAACACAAATGCCGGGTCCAGAAAGAGGATTCATACTGTCAAGATAACTTCAAGGAGAAAATTTAATGCGGTTTACCAAACAGGGTCATTCAGCCCGAAACAAGATAGCGGGAATCCCGCTCCAGGGTCAGCTTCAATCCCTCAGAAAGGGAATATTTTGGTTTATAGCCCAGTAGGTCTGCAGCCCTTGAGATATCTGCCCTCATCCTGCTTACACCACCCTTGGATTTGGGATTAAAGATCGACTCTGTTTTCACACCAGTTAATTCAATCACTCTCTCTGCCAGATCAACAATACTGACTTCTTTTCCGCTGCCGATATTTATCGTCATGCCGTCAACATCCGAAGCTTTGCTGGCTTTAATCAGAGCCTCCACTACATCATCCAGATATACAAAATCCCTGGTCTGGGTTCCGCTGTTGTGAATGACCAGAGTGCCTTCCCGGACCGCCTGCTTGAGGAAATTCGCAACCACCGGTGGATGATCTGCCGGTGTATGCTGGCCAGGGCCGTAAGCATTAAAAATACGCAGGGTGACAGTTTCTATACCCCACAGTTTACCAATAGTTTTGACATAATATTCAGCCGAGAGTTTCGATACAGCGTATGGGGAATCTGGCGCAGGACGCATATCCTCATGGAGAGGCTGTTCTTCCTGAGAGCCATAAACCGCACCAGAGGAGGTAAATACCACTCGCTTTACACCCACATCACGCATGGCTTCCATCACGCTAACCGTTCCGCCGACATTAGTACTATTATATTCCCGGGGATAAAGAATGGATTCCTGGACCGCGACCCGGGCAGCAAGATGGAAGACACATTCTACATCCTGCAGCAAGGTCCACAGCTTTGGTCGATCCAGCATATCTCCCAGCTCAAATTGCACCTGGGAGGGAATCGCTTCTTCCTTTCCGGTAGACAGGTCATCCAGACCCAGAACTTCATGTCCAGCTTCAATTAGTTTTTGGGCCAGTGCCGATCCTAAAAATCCGGCCACACCTGTAATTAACGTTTTCATATATCTGATTTCTACTCTCCCGCAGATCTGTACAGCTAGGCAATTATAGCACGGGAAGTTTTCATCTTCGATATCAGATTTCTCAGAAATATATATTAACCATCACCCCCGGTAGTATTTATCACGGTTCTCTAGTAAAATAGAAATCCTACTGGTCGGATAACTTATCCGGGATTTTTTTCAAAATTTTCTTCCCATTTTGAACCAGAATACTATATAAAATTCGGCAGGGGATTAGAAATTAATTTCTTTTTTGTCTGCCCATTATCAGACCTATCTTATGAACTCTCTAATTTCACGCATGCGCCGCAATCACGGTCTAGAACATGCCACATTGAATTTGCTGGCCAAATTCCATCCCAAGCAGCCATTCGCTGGGCATTCTGACACAGGCGGATTCTGGATTCTGGGCGAGATCTCCAGCAATGAACTAAGCCAAATCATTTCGGACGCACTGGAAAAACTGAGGTCCGGGCAGAGCAATCTGGCAATTCATCAGAACTGCGGAACTAACCTGCTTGTCTCCGGCTTTGCAGCCGGCTTGGCTGGGGCTGTAGGATTATTAGGTGTCGGGGAGCGCACACGCGATAAATTTGAGCGGATCCCCCTTATTACCACCTTGAGTGTATTGGCTTTGCTTATTTCAAAGCCATTGGGACCCATCGTTCAGAAAAAGCTAACGGCCAGCGGCGACCCAGGCTCCCTGAAAATCGTATCAATAGCCAAACACACGTTAAATGGCACTCCTGCCCACAGGATCAAAACCCAGGACTAAAAATGAGCACCTCTTCGCCCACTATTTACCTGCTGCATGGCAATGATGAATTCGCTATCCACAGCTTCCTGAACGAGCAACTGAAGCCCAAAATGGGCGATTCCTCCGAAGCTGCCATGGACATCACCACGCTGGATGGAAACACGAAAACGCTTGAAGGGATTAAATCAGAAACGCATGCTATGCCGTTCCTCGCTAAACGCAGAATGGTGGTATTAAACAATCCTCTAAAACTATCAAAAAGCAAAGCCAACCAGGAAAAATTCATCAAGCTGCTTGAATCCGTTCCCCCTACTACAGCATTGATACTTGTTGAGAATGAAATCCCAAAAAGCGGGCAATGGCTGATCCACTGGGTCCAGAAACACAAAGATCAATGCTGGAGCCGGGTATTTACCCTGCCGACAGGCGGCGCAATGACTCGCTGGATTCAAGATCAGGCTAAAGAGCAAGGCGGCAAATTCCACAATGAGGCGGCCCAGCTGCTGGCCAGCTATCTTGATGAAGACCCCCGACTGGCAAGTAAGGAAATTGAAAAACTGCTCACTTATGTGGATTTTTCCCGACCGGTATCCGAAGCGGACGTCCGGACCCTGACCGCCGATGTTCGCCAGGGAGATATTTTTAAGATGGTTGATGCCATTGGAAACGGTGACGGGAAAACAGCCATGTTCATGCTGCGCCGGCTGCTGGGAGACAGTGAACCACTTTCCCTCTTTGGCATGATTGTCCGTCAGTTCCGGCTTATGATCCAGGTTCGGGAGTTACTGGACGAGGATCCAAGCCAGGACCATAACGCTATTGCCAATAAAATGGGTGTCCATCCCTATCCAATTAAAAAGATTATCCCAAAAGTTTCACAATTTACCCTACCCAGACTAAAAACTATTTTTCACCAATTATCCGAGGTAGATCAAAAAATGAAGACCGGTCAGCTGGATTTTGAACTGGCGCTGGATTTGTTGATAGCCTCTCTCACCCAATAAAAACTGACTAGCTTATGAATATGTTAGAGAACATACCAAGCATTACTTTGGCCAATGGATTGCAAATCAAACTCAAGGAAATCCATACTGCCCCTTTGATCAGCAGCTGGATTTGGTACCGGGTTGGATCCCGGGATGAAATCCCGGGGCGAACAGGGATTTCCCATTGGGTGGAACATCTCCAATTTAAGGGAACTGAGCGTTTTCCTGCCGATGAATTGGAAAAAGCAGTTTCCCGAACTGGCGGTGTGTGGAACGCGTTCACCTACTTGGATTGGACAACTTATTTCGAGACCATGCCGGCTGACAAAATAGACCTGGCCATGGAACTGGAAGCCGACCGGATGCTTAACAGCACCTACGATCCGGAGGAAGTGGAATCCGAACGTACTGTGGTGATTTCAGAAAGACAGGGAAGGGAAAACAGTCCCGGATTCCGGCTCGGTGAGGCTGTCAAGAGCGCTGCTTTCCGGGTTCATTCCTACCACCATGATACCATTGGCGATTTAGCAGATTTGAAGTCCATCCAACGGGATGATCTCTTCCAACACTACCAGACATATTACACCCCAAGCAATGCCGTGATCGCCATGGCTGGAGACTTTGATAAAGACAATATATTGAAGCGCATTAAAGATCTCTACGAACATATCCCCGCGAACGATGAACCTCCCAGGGTTAACAGACCGGAACCACCCCAGCGGGGGGAACACCGGATAACTGTAGAAGGACCAGGAGATACTATTCTCGGCGATGTGGTTTACCACACACCACCTGCCAGTGATCCTGATTTTTTCCCGCTGCTGATCCTGGACAGTATTCTGTCAGGCCCACAAGGGTTAAATATGTTCGGCGGAGGAGGAATATCAAACAAGACCTCAAGGCTGTATACAAAAATGGTAGAAGAAGAGGAAGTCGTTGTGAATGTTCACGGCGGGTTACCGGCTACAATTGATCCGTTTTTATACAGTCTCAATTTCATCATCCATCCCTCTTCAACACCTGACGCAGCCATAAAGGTTCTCGATGGGGAAATCCAGCGCCTGCAGGATACCCCGCCCCTCCAGGAAGAGATCCTGCGGGCAGTAAAACAAACCAGAGCATTATTCGCCTACGGAGGAGAAAGCATCACCAATCAGGCTTTTTGGCTGGGTTTTTCAGAGATGTTTGCCAGTTATGAATGGGTGACGGATTATCTAGAGAACCTGAAAGCAGTTACACCGGATGATGTCCAGCGGGCAGCCCAAACCTATCTAAAACCGCAAAACAGGTTGGTGGGATTTTACTACCCGCAGAACAAGGGAAATAATAAACAATGAACATCCAAGATCACGCCTCCCTTAATCCGGAATCCCTTCCTGGCCCTCACGATATCATCCGAACCCAGCTGGATAACGGAATCACGCTTCTTGTCCGCCCAAATTTCAACACGCTCTCGGTTTCAATTGCCGGATACCTGCAGGCGGGAAGCCTTTATGATCCCCTGGAAAAACTGGGTCTGGCAGATTTTACGGCCTCAACATTGATGCGGGGCACAAAAAAGCAAGAATTTCAGGAAATTTATGAGAACCTTGAATCCATGGGAGCCAGCCTTGGAATCAGCTGCGGGGCACACACTGCCGGATTCGGTGGGAAATCCCTGGCGGATGATTTACCTGCTCTAATGGAGATCCTGGCTGATGTATTAAAAGAACCGGTGTTCCCACAATCCCATATCGAACGGGTCCGATCCCAACTGCTGACCGGGTTGAACTTAAGGGCGCAGGACACAAATGAAATGGCTTCAATGGGTTTCGACAAGATTGCTTACGCCGGGCACCCCTATAAAAATCCGAGTGACGGTTTTATTGAGACGGTCACTGCCATAAAAACGGAAGACCTGGTGAAATTTCATCAAGTACACTACGGGCCAAAGGAAATGGTGATCGCGGTTGTCGGCGCGGTGGAACCCGCCCAAGCCCTTCAACTGGCGAAAGAAAAATTAGGGGACTGGTCTAATTCCAGCCAGCCGGAGGTTTTTCTGGTGCCAGGTGCAGATCCACTAGAAAAAACCATCCGCAGCCACCATACTATCGAGGAGAAAAGCCAGACAGACATTATCCTCGGCGTAGTCGGTCCTCCCCGAAAAGCGGAAGAGTTTTATCCAGCGCTGCTGGGCAACAGCATCCTGGGCCAGTTTGGAATGATGGGCCGCATCGGGGAATCAGTCCGCAATAAAGCCGGGCTGGCATATTACGCTTACAGCTCCCTCAGCAGCGGCATCGGTCCCGGACCCTGGACAGTGTCAGCCGGTGTAGATCCTAAAAATGTGGAAAAGGCTCTGCAGTTAATTACTGAGGAGATAAAAAAGTTTGTCACAGATCCTGTTACAGCGGAAGAACTAAAGGACGTCCAATCCAACTACATTGGCAAATTACCCCTGTCTCTAGAGTCCAACACTGGTGTGGCAGGTGCGTTGTTAACCATTGAACGCCACCAATTGGGATTGGATTATTTTCAACAGTACGAAAAACTTGTCTCAGAAATAACACCAGAAAACATATTGAAGTCTGCCCGGAAGTATTTGGATCCGGATAAGCTGGCCATTTCAACCGCGGGACCTTAATTATGATCCTCTCTTCAGGTCTTGATTTAATTGAAATTAAGCGTATCCAAAAAGCGCTAGATCGCCATGGTGAACGTTTTCTCAAGCGGATTTACACTGAAGCAGAAATTAAGCAAGCCCGGGGCAATGCCCCTGAGTTGGCTGCCCGGTTTGCTGCCAAAGAAGCTGCTTCCAAAGCACTTGGAACAGGAATAGGTCCGGTCTCCTGGCGAGAAATGGAGATCATCAACGATTTCACGGGAAAACCGCATCTCCGTTTACACGGAAGAGCTGCCCTCATTGCTAAAGAGTTGGGCTATACAACCTGGTCTGTCAGCCTGACCCATTCACGGGATATGGCGGCCGCCGTGGTCGTTTGCCTGGGAGAAGGGTAAAAGCAGTAAACAGTAAGGAGTAAGCAGTTTTAGCGACCCGTTAATAGGCAGGTATGAATAAAACAGGCAGAGCCCTTCGACTCAAGCTCTGGTTGCAGGACAAACCTCTCGACATGTTTCCCGAGTAGACCGAAGGTCGTATCGAAGGGCTCTGGACAGGCAATTGACTCTTAATCAATGGGGGAATTGTCCATTGTGTCCACAGGGGTCTTTCTTGTCCATTGTGTCTATTTTTTGGGGGGAAATTTGTTAATAATGTCCATAGTTTCCATTGTTTCCATCCCATTTGCACCTAAACTGCACCCAAAAATAAAATAAATCATAGGATCGGCGACTCGATAATCAAATAATGTATGTCGACTTAATGATCGTTTTTGATATCCAATAAATTATCATTTAGTTACCCAATTATAGAAACCTGCACTAACATAGAGAGTGGTACAAATAATGGGGTCACGTCAGATTTGTTTTATTCCTTGACATATACCCAAAAACAGCTATAATGTGGTAAATATATTTGCGACGCAAACAAAACTGCAGTACAAATAATTGTTCTGGGAAGAACATGGGAGAGTAATATGACTGAAAAAATTAACTTAAATAAATTCAAAAAGCAGATCTACCTTTATTATTCTGAGGATGGCCTGGCAGATCTGGCCATCGGCTTGATTATCTTTGGATTTGGGATTTTCCTACTGGTGGATATTCCTGGCCTGGTGGGATTATTGGGAGTGATCCCCTTCATGATATGGTATCTAGGGAAACAGTCCCTGGTGATCCCCAGAGTAGGTTCCATCAAACCGGATCAAGAACTAAAAAAACGTTTCCTGGGCTTTTTCACAAGCATGGCTGTAATTGGCCTGGGTGTGGTTGTGCTCTTAAAAATGAGTCCTAGATCAGGGGAGGCCTTCTTTGATCTCCATCCTCTGGCCTTTTTTGGTTTGTTGGTCGGTTTGGCTGTAAGTTCCCTCGGAGTGATCTTAAAAACCAGCCGGTTTTACTATTACGGCATTTTGATTTTTGCCGCTTTGGCTGGTAGTGAGCTCCTGGGAGGGAACATCACGACATTTGATCCCTCTATGGTTTCTATGGTCGGAGCAGGAGGCATGATCATGATTGCCGGGTTCATTGTCTTGGCTAGATTCTTGAAAAAGTACCCCGTCATTTCAGTGGATGGTTAAGAATGGCTGATAATAGTGAACTTAAACCAGAACTGAATGTTGATTTCGACCACCTGGTCCATGAACCAGTCCGGTTGAAAATCCTGGCGATCCTGACCCAGCTTGAAAGCGCTGATTTTGTTTACCTTGTCAGCCGCTTGAAGCTGACCATGGGTAATCTATCAGCTCATGTGAGCAAGTTGGAAAAAGCCGGATATATCGAAGTTATGAAGGATTTCAAAGATAACCGGCCCCATACTATGCTGTCATTGACCAAAAGAGGGAAAAAAGCCTTCAACAGCTACCGGGAGGATATGCTCGAACTTTTGCAGTAGGGCCTATTCTCAGAATTCTTTCCAACAGCGAAATAGTAGATTGATATGAGGATTCTGTTATAATGAATCTTTCAAAATTATGTTTTATTTAGGAGGAAATATGAAAGTATTAGTATTAGGTGCAACAGGACAGACAGGGTATCATGTTGTCAAACAATTCCTAGAAAACAGTATTCAGGTTAAAGCAATAGTACGAAATGCTGAAAAATTTAAGGATAATCAAAGTGATAAAAATCTAAAATTATTCACGGAAAATATTTTAGATATAGAAGACAAAAGATTAAAAGAAATTTTAGCCGATGTAGATGTTGTAATTTCCTGTCTCGGTCATAATATCTCGCTGAAAGGAATATTTGGAAAACCTCATTACTTAGTAACAGAAGCAATAAAAAAAATAATTGACAATTCAAATGATAAGCACCCTAAGAAAATAATACTGATGAATACAACAGCATGCTTAAACACTAAACAAAAGGAAAAGTTTACTTTTGGTGAGTCTATAATAATGGGCATTATGAGGAGTTTACTTCCACCACAGAGAGATAATGACCGAGCTCTAAAGTATTTAGAAGAAAATTTTAAGGGAGAAAATACTCTTGACTGGATTGCAGTTAGACCAGATACACTAATAACACAAGATCAAGTTACCGATTATGAAATATTTGAATCACCACAAAGAAGTCCAATATTTAATGCCGGTAAGACAAGCAGGATAAATGTCGCACACTTTATGATGAAATTGGTATCGAATGAAGAATTATGGAATGAATGGAAGTATAAAACGCCAGTTATATATAACAAAGAAAAATAGCACCAGAATAGCACCAGAATTGAATATGGAAACAAAAAAACCACCAATAAAAAGGTGGTTTTTTCTCTGTGAGCGTGGAGGGGCTCGAACTAGTAAACTAAACCAATGGCTTAAAAGGCCATTGCTAAATGATTGATCCATTGAGAGGAATGGTTTTTAGAGGGAAATAAGGGTGAAAATAGTGTATATAGTGTATTTACTGTATATTGTTTCTATCCCATATGCACGGAATATTAATAATGTTTGGGTCTTCGATGGTCTTTAATAATGCAGTTGACTCTTAATCAATGGGGGAATTGTCCATCCTTTACAGGGAGTTCCACAGCGTCCATTGTTTCCACCGTATTTGTTCCCGAACTGCACCCAAAACTCAATCATTCATTTGAAAGTGACTCGAGTCAAAAAAATCTCCTGCTGCTGATTTCCGACATGAGGTTTTTTGTTTTATCATCGGTTTAAGAGTAATGAGAGAAGAATGGTTATCATACCTTCATGAAACTATTAGCAAATAGCGTATATCAAACTAGGTGACGATCGTTTCATAAATTCTTCGCAAACCCTCATTAACATACTCATCTGATAGGCCATAGCCGATTCGAAGGTAATGGTCCAAACCAAAATAATCGCCTGGAACAACAAAAGTTTGTTGTTCGTGGATTAAACGATTTACCAGCTCACTAGAATTTATGTCACGGTTATAGCGAACAAAACCAATTGCTGCAGCCCCAGGGGGTACAACACTAAAGATATCCTTGTGCTCAGTCACCCACCTCGCAAGATTTGAAAAACCTCTCCGGGCATACTCACGTGTCCTTTTTATTATTCGTTTTCGTACGTCAGGTGACAAAGCAAATGTTGCTAGTTTGTTAGCCAAAATGGTTGGGCAAATGGTGATGTAATCCTGGCGTGCCCAGATTGCTTCAACCATTTCAGGATTGCAAACAACCCAACCTAACCTTAGACCAGGCAAGGCATAGGCTTTAGACATGCTTCCAATGGCTAACACTTTTTCATATTCGCCCCACATTGATGAGGTGAAAACGTTGGTATTATGTTCCGCTCCAGCGTATACTTCATCCGAAAGGATCCAAGCGCCTACTTTAGCAGCCGCAATCACCACTGCCTTGCGTTCATCACTGCTCATAATATGACCAGTTGGGTTATTTGGATTACAGATTGCAATTAATTTGGTGTCTGTACTTACTGAAGCGTGAAACTCATCAATATCGAAACTCCAGCCTAGTTCTTCTTTTAGAGGGAAAGTTTTGACTTTTAAACCAAAATTCTTTGCTATTCCATAGATCTGCATATAGTTTGGCAGCATGATCACTATCTCATCCCCTGGATCTAAAGTTGTTAGGATTGAAGTGAAATTTGCTTGGGCTGCACCTGTTGTTACTATTACATCATAACTTGTTGCTCCAGAATATGTTGCAGCGATTTGTTCGCGAAGTTTAACACTCCCATTAGTTTGCGGGTAGTTCAACTCCACAGCTAAAAATTCTTCAGTCAATTCAGGGTTATTACCCAATAATTCGGCTGTGGACATTGGGTGTACACCACTCTCCGACAGATTGTATTCAACTTGGTGTTCCCAAATCCCCATCTCGCGTTCTAATATAAAAGGATAAAAATTTTCTTTCATGTCATCTCCTATTCAATTTGTAATCCAAAACCGCGTTCAACTGCTTTGTGATAAGCTAATCGAGAAATTTGGGTATCTTGGATGCCCACACCAGTTAAGTCGCATATCGTGATTTCCCCCTCAGTCTCTCTACCCAATTTCTGACCAGAAGTAAGTTGACCTAATTCAATTACTTGATCTTCTGATATTAGGCCTGCATCTTTTACGTGATGCAGTTCTCCCAACCGGAACACTTGTGTTTTTTTGTCACAAGCGACTATATCCGCTTTGGCAAAAACCTCTGGGTACACTTCCTGTTTATCCTCCGAATCAGAACCCATACATGTGATATGTAAACCAGGATGAAGCCACTCAGCACGCATATATGGCTCTTTCGATGGGGTAGTGGTTACAACAATATCGCTCTCACGCACAACCGTTTCAGGATTTTTTGCCTTGATGACTTCAATACCTAGTTCTTTTGATATTTCCTCGACATAAGTATCAACCTCTTCTTGCACAATGCCATAGATCATTAGTTTCGAAAAATCGCGAACCAAACTTAAAGCGCGAATTTGATAACGAGCTTGCATGCCAGAACCAATCACACCGGCGACATTAATCTCTTTGGGCGCTAGATATTTCGCAGCAATAGCTCCAGCAATTCCGGTTCGCACATCAGTAAGATAACCATTATCGAGCAAAATAGCTTTTGGACAACCCGTTTCCGTACTCACCAAAACCATCATACCGCTACCTGTGGGCAATCCTAATTGATAATTATTTATAAACCCTGATGCAATCTTGATCGCAAAACTATCCAGACCATGAATATATGCTGTCTTAACATCCACTTCGCCATGATTACCAGGAATATCAATGCGCAGTATTGGGGGCAGTGTTACCCTTCCCTCAGTAAGTGCGGTGAACCCTTTAGCAACTTCTTCCAGTGCTTCTTTGTTCAATGAGACACACTGTCTGATATCGATTTCATTTAGAATTACTATCGGTTTTTTCATAACCTTCTAATTCCCTTGTCTAGTATCATATTTAATGTTTCCATAGATACATTGGCTCCACTGATTACTACAGCGACGTTTTTACCTATCTTTTGGACTTTATTTGAAAGCAAAGCCGCAACTCCTACAGCAGCACCCCCTTCAATAACTATATGGTTATGTTTTAGGCAAAACCACATTGCATCTGCTATCTCTTCCTCTGAAACCAAGACTGTCTCATCTACATAGGTTTGAACCATGGGGAATGTGTATTTATTATCTTTATTCAACCCCCCTGCCAGTGCGTCTGCAATGGTTGGTTCCTCTACGATATCTATAACATGCCCCGCCTTCAAACTATCCACCATCGCTGGGCCGCGTTCCATCGATACACCAACCACACGAATTTTTGGTTTTATAGATTTAACGGTAAACGCAATGCCGGACATTAAACCACCACCGGATAAAGGGACAATAATAGTATCCATATCCGGAAATTCTTCAAACAACTCTAACCCAATTGTTCCCTGGCCAGAAATAATTTCCAGATCATCAAATGGGTGGACCATTGTCATACTGTGCTCTGCTTGGATTTCATCAGCATATAACATTGCATCATCGGCATTATCTCCTATAACAACCAATTCGGCACCCAAGTTTTTGATCGCTTGGCATTTATTTTCTGGTACAGTTTTGGCTACACAGATAGTACCTTTTACATCTAGCTTACCAGAAACGTAAGCTACCGCTTTGCCATGGTTGCCACTGGATACGGTGATAACACCACGAGCTCGTTCATCTTTGGAAAGACTTAATATCTTGTTGGTAGCCCCACGAAGTTTAAATGATCCCGTCACTTGGAGATTTTCAAGCTTGAGCAACACTTTTTTACCAATTTCGGTTGCCAGTCTAGGAGAAGCCACCAGTGGGGTTCTTCTAACAACAGATGCAATCCTTCTCCGCGCCAGATAAATATCACTAAGGGTTAGATTTTCTGTCATCGTACAGCTTCTACCTCCAGGAACTCGTTACAATGCGGTAGTTTTTTATCGCTTAGGCGGATTGAGATTCTCCAGGAAGATACTTTTCTTTTTCAGGTGTTAAGTAACTTATCTGTTTAAGCGAGGTCTTCTGATAGTTGTTTGTACATTTATTGTTACCTTACCAATTTACATAATTATATACCAAGAAATTCGCTGACTTCTGGCGCATATGGGATCCTGGTTCGATTCGAGTCCATAACCATCCACTGTCTTGGTCCCATCTCGAACCTCAAAGTGAGGAAGTAGAGCAATTCCTGGCCATGCTCAGATTTGAGCAGAAAAGCGAGGTAGAAAGGCTCTCAGAAGTCCTCAAGTGAGGTTGTGATGGGATTTTCTGTTAATTCCAAAGTTCTAGTAATTTTAGGTGAATTTATTACAGTCAGATCCGCATCTGAAATTAGTGGCTATAACCAACAATATCTTCGTAGATTGTTGAGGAAAGGATTGTTCAAGACAAGAAAGATAGGACAAATCTGGTTAATTGACAAATCTGAATTTGTAGCATATTTATCGGAAGCAACCCAAGCAACAAATAAACGATTCGGTCCATTGATTTCTCGGAATTAGCAGGAAATATTGTTGTTTAATAGCAATTGACTCTTAATCAAATGGGAAGTTGTCCATTGTGTCCACAGGGGTCTTTTATGCATATTGTGTATACTTTTTAGGGGGAAATTTCTCCATACTGTACATTGTTTCCATCCCATTTGCACCCAAAAATCAAATAAATCACAGGATCGGCGACCCGATAATTAAAAAATGTATGTCGACTTAACGATTATTTTTAATATACAAATGATACTCATTTAGCTAGAACATTTATCAACCGGCACTAATATTGAGAGTGGTACAAATAATGGGGGCATGTCACACCCTTTTTCGTCAACTATTCCCGGAAGTATGGAATTCCTAAATATGCAGGCATATCAGATTTAAATCGAGATACTGCCATTAGTATGATTGCCAAGGTATATGGAAGGGCCAGGAGGATTTGGTAAGGAAATTGTACTCCAAGAGCTTGTGCTTGAAGTTGAAATGCTTCAAGGAAGGCAATTACAAGCGTCGCGATCAAAATCCGAGCAGGAATCCAATTACCTGCGATTGTGACAACAATAGCCAGCCAACCTCTACCTGCCGATATATCAGGAACAAATAGCCCGACTGATCCAATTGTGAGGAATGCTCCACCCAATCCGGCAAACATTCCTCCGGTTATTGTTGCTAAATATTGAAAGCGAATAACACTGATTCCTTTCGTATCAATGAATCGCGGATTCTCCCCCAAGCACCTTAGTTCTAAGCCATATTTTGTCTTATATAAAAAAAACCATATAACAGGTATCATTAGAAGGGCAAAATAAGTCAATAGGTTATGATTAAAAACAACTTCACCTATTACAGGTATTTCGGATAAGAATCTGATCTTAATATTTTTCATAACTTGTACAGAAGGCATTGTTTTTGGATAGGTAATTCGATACCAGTAAAACGAGAGACCTGATGCTAGTAAATTTAATGATACACCTGTAACGGCTTGATTAGCCTTCAATGTGGAGGCCATAAATACCATAATTAAGGACATCGCCCCACCTGCTACCAAGGCCGCAAGAATTCCCAATACATATGAGCCAGTTTGATGAGTAACAGTGAAGCTAGTGAATGCACCCATTAATATAGTTCCCTCTACCCCGAGATTCATTACTCCAGAACGATCCGTAATCATTACACCTAGAGCTGCTAAGAGTATTGGTGTTGCAACACGAATCATACCGGTTAGCATGCTAACTATTATCGCTGTCTGAAATAGATTCTCTATCATGTCTGATCACCTGAATCCTAAAGTTAACAATGGCCTGTGCGCCTAAAAATAGCAATAAGATGATTGCCTGAATTGCATAAATAACTGCAGTGGGTATTCCAGTAGCAATCTGCATACGGTTAGATCCATTAAGCATGCCGCCAAAAAACACCGCGGATGGGATTACAGCTATTGGGGAAAGTTCCGCTAACATCGCGACAATAATACCCGTAAAACCGTACCCGGCCCAAATTTCTCCTCTAAGACGATAATGTAACCCGGCTAACTCACCAGCTCCTGCCAACCCAGCGATACCACCGCTTATCATCATTGTAAGAATAATTACCCTATCTACATTGATCCCCTTGAATTTGGCGGCCGTTTGGTTCATGCCTATTGCACGGATTTCATACCCAAGGGATGTATTTTTGAATAGCCAATAAACAATAGGTACTATGAATAAGGCAACCAGTAGACCAGCATGAAGCCTAGAATCAGAAATGATTATTGGAAAACGCGCAGCTTCGGGGATCTTTGCTGTCATGTGGTAGAACTGGCCAGGCTGCCTCCAAGGATTTGAAAGCATATATGAGAATAAATATCTAATTATGTAATTAAATAAGACTGTGACAATAATTTCGTCTACTTTCAACTTTGCCTTTAAATAACCGGGTATCCATCCACAAGCCGCTCCAGCTAAAAAAGCCCCGATTAAAATGGAAATAAATAATAATATCGGAGGTAAGTTTAGATTTGCACTTATCCAATATGCAGCCATTGCTCCTGCTACCAATTGTCCTTCTGCGGCAATATTCCAAATATTCCCTTTAAATGCAACTGTTATCGAAAGCCCGATCAAAATTAAAGGAGTAGCCTTAAGCAAAGTTTCAATTATTGCCTTCCAGCTTCCAAATGCACCCTGGTATAACGCAGTAAATCCCTCAACGATATCTGCACCAGCAGATACAATAAGTATCATTGAAATAATAATTGCCATGATAAAAGCTACTATCATGGCAATAACTTTCGAAAAAATAGTGACATTCTCTTTACGCTTGAAACGCAACTTATATTTCATTCTCATATGCCTTCTAAACTCCCACCCGTCATCAGTGCGCCAATAGTTTCTATCCTGGCTTCTTTTGATGAAAAATCACCTACAATTTTTCCCTGGAAAAACACGAGGATCCGATCTGATAATGCGAATATTTCATCTAGTTCCTCAGATATCAGTAAAATACCTACCCCATTATCCCGCTGTTCGATAATTTTCTCATGTACATATTCAATGGCACCTACATCTAATCCTCGAGTAGGTTGATTTACAATGAGGCACTTTGGATTTATGGAAAGCTCTCTAGCTAAAACTACTCGTTGTAAATTTCCACCCGAGAGATTTTTAGTAGGCAGACTGGGGCTCGAATTTGCTATTCCATAATCATCGATACATTTCAAGGCAAATGAGGTGAGATCTTTTTTATTTAGGTATACTCCATGCCAGAAGAATTTGTCTTTATGTAAACCCAGCATCAGATTTTCAGCTATTGAGAATGCAGGCACAAGTCCCTGAATTAGCCTGTCTTCCGGGATATGTGCTAATCCATTTGCATAAATAAATCTAGGAGATTTATTCGTACAATTCACTCCGTCTAATAATACCTTGCCATTTTCTATTTTTCGCATACCTATTAGAGATTCAAATAATTCCAGCTGGCCATTCCCTGATACTCCAGCAATTCCAACGATTTCCCCCTTTCGGATCGTAAAAGAAATCCCTTGTAATGCACTTCGTGCTCGATTATCTCGAGCATATAAATTTTTAATTTCAAGAATTGGATCTCCAGGATCGGCTTTTCCTTTTTTAACACGGAAAACAACATTTCTTCCAACCATCATTTCCGCCAAGTCGGTTTCTGTAAGGTTGGCTGCGCTAACAGTTGCCACCTTTTTTCCTTTCCGAAGCACTGTGACTCGGTCTGCTACGGCAATCACCTCTCTTAACTTATGAGTAATAAAGATTATTGATATCCCTTCTGATTTCATTTGGTTAATAACGTCAAAAAAATTATCAGTCTCTTGCGGAGTTAGAACAGCCGTAGGCTCATCCAAGATTAATAGTTTTACTCCAGCAAATATGGCCTTTAGGATCTCAACCCATTGCTGCTTGCCTACAGATAGTTGCCAAATTTTGGCGGTCAAATCCAGTTCAATCTGATAATCCAAACAAATTCTTTCAATACGCTCTTTTGCGCGCCGCAAATTTAGTATTGGTTGAAGGGCGTCGGTGCCAGCCACAATGTTTTCGAGAACTGATAGAGGCCTAACCAAGACGAAGTGTTGATGGACCATACCTATCCCGTGTTGAATAGCCACTCTTGGTGATGAAATATTAATACTTTCTTCCTCAAATAGGATTCTCCCGGAATCTGCTTGATAGAGCCCATAGATACATTCTGCTAGGGTTGTTTTTCCTGAGCCGTTTTCCCCAAGCAAGCAATGAATCTCTCCTTTTAACACATCGATTGAAATTTCGTCGTTTGCAACAACGTCACCAAAACTCTTGGTTAAATCCACGATGCGGAGTATTGTTTCATTCATATCCATTATCGATTTCTCTATAAATAGAACACATTGTATATGTCAAATCTTTTTTTACTACTTTGTCGGAGAAAAATTCGGTCATATCTATAAAAAAATGCAGAACGTTAAGTTTTATAATTATTATTTAGATCTGGCGACATTACATTCTTCACATCAGAGAGACTGCCGGTTGATGGTTTCAACAATGTTCAAAACTCGAAATGCTAAAAACTAGATAAACTATGACTCATTAAACCCTGATAAATGCTCCTGCTAATTGTTTTTAATAAGCTCAAATTAGTAGTATTAATCGGGGGTTGACACAAAATCCAAGTTTCTTTGAAGGATCTCTGTGTTGATTTTTCGTGACGCCTTATCGTTTCATATTTTATTCTTCTAAGTTATTTCTATTAGATTTTTTACCCCAGTTGCTTTTATGGAGATAGAACTGTGAATTTTGATACCCACGGGAACTATTAACAATTTTATTGTCCCCGCGGGTATTTAGGAAAAACCTGCAATTAATCGCTAACTGGAGGATCAATAATTAATGGGACTACAAATTCCCCATTAAGGATTGCATCATGCTTCTCGGCTATGAGATTCTGAACTTCCTGAGGTATTGTGTCAACAAAGCTGTAGAACGGTGCAATGTCAGAACCACCCTCGGCCACCGAGAACCAAACCTCTTCCATCGGTGCATCGTATTCCTTACCTGCCGTTTCATGCGCCCACCATTCATCGATCAAATATTCAATGATTGGATCCCAAATCATCACTGTGCTCGAAACGACCACATCAGGTGATAAATACCATTGATCTTCATACTGCCCAAAGCCATATTTCCCTTTCTCCGCTAAAGCCTCAAACGGTCCAAAGCGTTCTGCGAAAACATAATCAGCGCCTGCCGCTATAAGTGCATATGTGGCTTCCTTAGCTTTAGGGGGATCCCACCAACTTTCTATAAATGTTACCTTGACTTTTACGTCTGGATTTGCTTCCTTGGCACCAATGATAAAGCCGTTTAGCACATCATTTGGTTCTTCAAAGGGGTATGCAGAGACGATGCCAACGACATCCGTTTCTGTCAAAGAGCCTGCCATAAGCCCAAGCAGATAACCAGCTTCATGAAGGTGATGGTATGTCCAATATGCGTTGCCTCCAAGCGCAGTATTTCCAGATCCTGTATAAGCAAAAAGGATATCAGGGTAGTCATCCATGACATTCGCGACTACATCACTCAGAGCAGAGGCGGCGAAAATAATATCATACTCACCGGTCTCTGCATATGCGCGCATTGCACGTTCAGCATCATCACCCCAATTGTTTTCAGTGTAATCATAGGTAATAGTAACGCTATGAGGTTTATTTTTTGCTACACGATCGACTGCTTGAACTAAAGTTTTGTACCACGGTTGGTCTATTGTCGAGGTCATGACGAGAGCAATTTTCAGTTCGGCAGGTGGATCAATAACAACTTCTTCCTCCTCCTCCCCGGCTGCAGTTTCTTCCACTTCAGCCTCTGGTTCTTCCTCTGTGATTGTTTCCTCAACTTGGGATTCTTCAGCCAAAGTTTCTTCTTCAGTAGGCTGCGCACCACCGCAAGCTGATAACAAGAAAACTAAAACGGTCAATAGTCCAACAACTTGCCAGATTTTTTTCCTAAACATTACGTCCTCCTCATGAATCATACACCTGGATGGGTTTGGGGCTTACTTGCTTTCGCATTTCCTTTTTCTCTCCCTTATGTCTAATTGCCTACTATAATAGATTGTGTTGTTTATTTTCCAATATATATCCTCCTTTTCTTTATAAATAGCCTTTCTTCGTGTTTACTTGCTTTTGTAAACCATTATTGTTTATGTCCGCATGAATATTTGGATTCTACAAAAACGATATGTATACTCCATAAAATCGTTTTAGCCGTTTATGTTTCTTAAACTTCTATCTTAATTCCAAGCCCTTTTTCACATGCCCTCTGATATGTCAATACTGATATCGCAGTATCTTGTACTCCGATACCTACTAGATCACATACGGTAATTTCATCTTCGTTTCTTCGACCAAGACTGGGATTCAGGACTACTTCTCCTAACTCAAGAATCTCGGTTTTAGTTGATATCGCATCCTCTTCGATTGCATGGTGTAATTCCCCCAATCGAAAACACTGGGATCGATTATCGCAGAATAGTCGATCTGCCTGCTCCAATACATTCACAAAAAGCTCCTGCTTCCCTTCAGCATCAGACCCCATGGCTGTAATATGCAATCCAGGGTGAATCCAATCGGATTGCAGGTAGGGTTCCCGCGAAGGAGTGGTTGTTACTACTAAATCGCTTTTCCTAACTACCGTTTCAACGCTTTCGGCTTTAATAATTTCACAATTCAGCATTGGTTGCATTTCTTCAATATATTGATCAACATCTGATGGATTTCTACTAAATACTAATAACCTTTCAAATGTACGAACATGTTTTAGGGCAAGAATCTGGAAACGAGCTTGTGCACCAGCGCCAATCACTCCAACAGTCTCAATTTTCTCCCTCGATAAATAGCGTGCTGCCACGGCGCCGGCCGCACCTGTTCTTACATTTGTTAGATATCCATTATCTAATAGCACAGCTTGAGGAAAACCCGTTTTTGCATCCAACACCACTAAGAGGCTGCTAACACTAGGTAGACCTAAACGAGGATTGTTAAAAAAGCCTGTGGCAATCTTAACCCCCACACTTTCAACCCCCTTGATGTGCGCGGTCTTTACATCGATTTCTCCTCTTTGATCTGGAATCTCAAGCATTAGAATTGGGGGCACGGTTGCTCCGCCTTCTGAATGAATGGCAAAAGCTTTCCCAATTTCATTAATAATATCTAGATCTAATTGAACAATGCTTCTGATATCTTTTTCGTTTAATATTAAGACTTCCATTTAGTGCCTCTCAAGAAAAATGTCTAATTTGATTAGATTCTCAGCAATTTTTTAGGGTTTTCTACGATCATAATCCTCAGATCATCTTCTGTTATGCCGTATTCATGTAACATTTGAGCATATAACTGGATTGCATCGTGTGGCCAAGGGTTAAAGGGTTGTCCAGCATCTGACGAAATAATACATTTATCAATTCCGACAGCATCAAACAATTCCATAGCCTGTTGTAATGTGTGATCTTCGTCCCAAGAGACAGACATCGGGAAGGCTAAACATGCGCATAATTCAATATAGGCACCCATTTCTGCCATTCTTACATAAAAATCTAAATCACAATCTCGTGTGTAGTATGCATGAGTAACGATGATATCCACTTTTTGGTCTCTGGCGTATGAAATTAATTTCTCTTGCTCTATAGGAGACAAATGAGATGTGGCAATTACGGCATCAAACTTTTTTACTAATAAAACAATTTCTTTGGTTGTGTCTGTTAGCTCCCCCTCTTTATCAAGAATAGTAATTTCTGAAGATTTGCCCTCTGTTGACATACTATCAATCTTATATGAACCCCCAGATCCATATACTTTAGCATGGTATGCAGCGTGAATGACTGGCATAAAAATTACCTTGCCGCCACTTTCAAGGCATTGCTTTACGGCAACGGGATTCAATCCACCTTGATAATCATTCAGGGCAATTGAAGAGAATGCTTTGAAATTAACCATATCTTCCGGATCAAATTTTTCTGGAATTATTTTATTTACAAGGTAACACCTATCGGAAGTATCGATGTGATGAGATTTGAATACTATTCCGCCCATTCCAGCTTGAGCAGCTCGAATTGAAATTTCTAACACATCGCCTTTGCGTTCGTAAATTGATGGACCTGAGTGGCAGTGCATATCGATTGCACCTTCGAGATTGACAATTGACATTATTTATCTCCTAGGTAATAAAAGGTTAGGATTCATTTATTCCATGATTCAATATTTAAAAAAATAAATAATTCAAGAACTATTTGACCTTCTCCTTGTGCAAAATTCAACAATTCCAAATAATCATAATCTTCTCGTAAATGGTCAAAAATCCACATTTAGAATCCTTCAATTTGTTTTGGAAAGTAATCCTCACAGGTTCCTTCCCGATAAACATCCGCTGTAAAGCAGTGGAGCCCCCCCCCAAATGATGACACTTCATAGAACGGGACTGGAACGACATCAAAGCCATTCTTATCCAACAACTCCATGACAGGGGTCTCGCTGGCTTCAACACAAATGGTCTTCGGATCGAGTACCAGCGTATTCATGTTCAGCCACCAGCTGCAGAAATCATAGGGTCTTTTAATCTCCAGAAGCGAT
>SDBU01000050.1_pt1 | contig 148374 bp, 108 predicted proteins | sample 2277071 | NCBI WGS metagenome assembly SDBU01 (sample SAMN10397929, study PRJNA504765) | marine sediment metagenome | isolation source: marine sediment core GS08_GC12, 126 cmbsf | place: Arctic Ocean: Gakkel Ridge, Loki's castle | collected 2008
TGAAACTAAGAAAACGAAACTACAAAAAGGATATTGCCAGAGAACAAACTCTGTCTTAGATTTCAACTACAGATGTCCGAATTGTCTGAAGACGTACAACTCTCAACCATCGCAGTGAAGGTCTGCGGCAAGGAGTGCGGGAGCGCACCGATAAACGTCGTTGATTATGCTCTAAGGTATTGCTGCGACTACGACCATTATTGGTGCGTGATGGATGTGGAAGCACCACGACCACACAAGACTCTCAAAGAGGCACTGAATAAGTTCCAAGGCAACGATCTCGAGATTGCTCTCACCAATCCCTGCTTCGAGTTTTGGTATATCCTTCATTTCGAGACGTACACCAAGGCATTTGATACCAACCAGAAAGTACGACTAAGACTGAAGCGTCACATTCCACGCTATGCCAAAGGCGGAACTGAGATATTTGAGAAGCTCTTTCCACAAATTCGTACGGCAGTCGAAAACGCCGATCAAGTCCTCATGGACAAACAATGTAGTGATGACCTCAGCATACATAACCCTTCGACACATGTACACCGCCTTGTCAAACACCTCTACCAAATCGCTGAGAAGGCAATCGTGTAAGACCCCATGAACATCCTGGCGCTTGAGCCATATTACGGCGGGAGTCATAAGGCGTTTCTCGATGGTTGGTCGTCGCGCAGTCGCCATGAGTGGACGATCCTCAAGCTGCCGGCAAACAAATGGAAATGGCGGATGCGGCATGCCGCGATCACATTCGCCGAAGACGTCGCCGAAAGGTTGGAACACGGCCAGTCATGGGACCTGCTGTTTTGTTCCGACATGCTCAACCTGGCTGAGTTTAAGGGACTCGTCCACGAGCACGTGCAGCGGTTGCCGTCGGTCGCTTACTTTCACGAAAACCAACTCACCTATCCCGACCGATATCCCAAGGAATGGGATCTACATTTCGCCATCACCAACTTCACGACCTGTCTTGCCGCCACGCAGGTTTGGTTCAACTCGGAGTTTCACCGTCAATCGTTTCTGACGGCGCTACCGAAGTTCCTTCGTCGTATGCCGGATTACCGATCGCTCGATGCCGCTGATGCCATTCATGCGAAGTTGTCCGTTCACCCGCCGGGAGTCGAGGAATTCGCGGCGCGCCTTCCCCGCTCCGACGGTCCGATACGCATCCTCTGGGCGGCGCGCTGGGAGCACGACAAGGGACCGGATAGCTTCTTCGAGGCTCTGAGGATACTCAAGGAACGTTCTGTAGAATTCCGCCTGAACGTCATCGGCGAACAGTTCGAGGAAGCCCCAGAGGTTTTCACGTGGGCGCGGGAGTTCTTCCGTGACGAAATTGTTCGATGGGGATGGCAAGCCACGCGTGAGGAATATGTCGCGGCCTTGCAGGAATCCGACGTAATCGTCTCAACCGCAGAGCATGAGTTTTTCGGTATCAGCGTCGTTGAGGCAATCGCTGCCGGCGCCTACCCGCTACTGCCGAGGCGTCTGAGTTATCCGGAGATTCTGAAGCTGGGGACCGATGATCGTACCGACGCATTCTTCTATGACGGCACTCAAGACCTGGCCGCGCGATTAGCTGACTTGGCTGAGCGGATTGAGCAATCACGGTTATGGCGGAATCACCCCGACCGACTGCACGAGCTTATCAAGAGGTTCTACTGGCGCAATCTTGTCGATCAATTTGATGATGCGCTGGCTGCATCATGATCTGCCCGCGTTGTGGCGGTGTGATCTTCAGATCGCGCTGCATGGCGGTAGTTTCCCGCCGGGTCTGAAGACCCGTCGGGCACAACAATTGGAGATTGCCGTGCGCGTAGCGGAAGAAGCCGTTTATGGCCTCGCAATGACAGAGACACCACTTTCTAAACAACCTGCTAGTCGGAAACTGGATTCCGATGCCTCCGGATCAGCCACCGAACAACTATCGCGACAACGTAGCTTACTCCGGCAATGAGCACGATAGTAGCGCCGGCCGGGAAGTTCGTCTCGTAGCTGACAGCCAAACCGGAGACAGTGAAAAAAATACAGAACGCTACCGCGCCGATCATCATCTGTCGAAAAGTTCGCGAAAACAAGCCGGCCACCGCAGCGGGCAGCGTGAGCAGCGCGATGACCAACACTACACCCACGACAGTTACGAGCACCACCACTGTTAGCGCCGCCAAGCAAAGCAACAGAATGTAGTAGACCTCTACTCTGATGCCGCGAACGCGAGCAAACTCGGCATCGAAACAAACGGCCAGGAATCGATTGTAGAGTAACAGCGTCAGGGCTACAATAAGCAAGTCGAGCCCCAGCAGGATGCTGAGATCGGAGTCGGATACCATCAGGATATTTCCGAACAGGTAGCTCATCAGTTCCTGGTTGTAGCCGGGGGTCTGCGAAATGAACAGGATCCCTGTAGCCATACCGACCGCCCAGACGGCGCCGATGATCGTGTCCTCGCGCTGCCGCGCCCGAAGCGTGACCCAGCCGATCACTACGGCTGCCAGCAGGGCCGCGGCTATCGCACCATACAACGGCGTGACCGCATCCCAGTTGTGAACGGCGATGAGATATCCCGCAACACCCATGCCACCAAGCACACTGTGCGCGATGCCGCCGGCAACATAAGTAATGCGCCTGGCGACAACGAAACTACCCACCACGCCGCAGGCTACAGCGGCCAGGAGGCCTGCAATCATGGCGTTGCGCATGAAAGCGTATTCTAATATAGCGCTGAGCAGATCAGGCATGGTCCTCGCCATTGGAAAAACGCCGGTCGTGACGTACGATACGAAGGTCGCGATCGCGATACCATTCCCCTAACATCTCGCTGCTTACCTCGCCGGTCGGGTGGACTTCGACGGTTCGGTTTACACATACCACCTGCTTGACGAATTGGCCCACGAAGGCCGGATCATGCGATACCATCACCACCGTCATTCTCCCCAACAGACTTTCAAACAACTGGTACAGTTCGCGCTGCAACAACTGGTCGATGTTGGCGGTCGGTTCGTCCAGAATCAGCAGGTCCGGTTCGCAGGTGAGCGCGCGGGCAATATACATCCGACGCTGTTGACCACCGGAAAGCTCGGAAAACAACTGTCCGGAACTATCAGCTAATCCCACTTGCTCAAGAGCCTTCTCGGCTGCTTTACGATCAGCGGCGTTGTAGCGCCCTCCGCTTCCAGCTCGACCCAGTCGGCCCATCAGGGCAACATCCATAACGGTAATGGGAAAGTGCAAATCAAGAGAAGTCTGTTGCGGCATGTAGCCGATACGGCTCCGCATCGCCTTAGGCGTCTGACCGAAGACTCGTACGTGACCGGAGTCAGGCGTCAGCAAACCCAGGACCAGTTTCAGCAACGTAGTCTTGCCGCCGCCGTTAGGACCGACCATCCAGACGAAATCGTTCTCAGCTACCGTCAAGTCGACCTTGTCGAGCACCACCCCCCCGTTGTAGGAAAACGTAACGTTCTCAAGACTTATTGCAGCGACGTTGGTCATCGTCACCTCCCTTACTCTAATCCCAAGTCTTCAGTGCTCGCGCCGCCAAGCACAAGCGCGAGTTTGTCAGCCATCTCTTCCAGGTTAGTCAGGTAGTCATGCGCCAATGGATCCAGCGACAGAACCTCACCGCCGATGGCGGCCGCGATCGTCTCCGCCGACTTCTGCGCAAACTGTGGCTGAACGATGATAACGCCGACTTTGTCTCGTCTCGCATGTTTGATCACGTCGGCCAACTGAGCCGGTCCCGGTTCCTTACCATCAACCTCTACCGCCACCTGGTTAAGACCGTAGGCTCGCGCGAAGTGACCATAGGCCGGATGAAAAACAAAAAACGTCTTCCCCTGCACGTCGGACAGCCGTTGTCTGATGCACACATCGACACTGTCCAGATCGTTCAGAAACAACTGCAGGTTGTCCCGAAACCAGGATTCATGCTGCGGGTAAAGGTGGGACAACTCCTGAAGAACAGTTTGCGCCATAATCTTCACCTTAGCCGGATCCAGCCAGACATGAGGATCAACGCCACCGTGGTCGTGTCCATGTCCCGCATGAGGCTGGTGCTGATCAACCGAACTGGAGTCCTCGATCCCCCTGCTCATATCGACCAGGCGCAGGTCACTGTGCAGCCCACGCACCTTGGGCAAAAGTCCGGACTCGAACGGCACCCCGATGCTGAAGTACAGGTCCGCCTGTTGAAGTCTGACCATCTGTTGAGGCGTCGGTTCATAGGTGGCGGGAGACCGACCGGGACCGACCAGAACCTCAACATTGACATACTCCCCCCCAACCCGTTCAACGAAATAAGCCTGCGGCTGAACACTGACTACCACCTGGATCGGTTCCACCTCGGCCGAGTAGGCAGAGCCGGGCAGACTAATCACTAACGCCGATAGAATCAAAATCAACGACATGATGATCGTTGCGTGGCATTCCCTGTGTATGATGGACAACATGCATCACCCTCCGACCGTTGATCGCTTCCGGTTCGACCGGTGCACCGTCTTAGGTCCTGATCGCTTATCGCACACCAGATAGAACTCATGACACTGGCGACACTCTTTGACCGCGTGGTCTTCGGCGAATTCGTCCCAATGTCGTTTCTGCTGGGGTGAGAGCACACCTGTTCCCTTGCAGAGGGGGCACGAACTCTCCAGCGCCGCGATGACGGCGTTTCTGATGAAATCGGAACGGTTGGGTATGCCGTTCATGGCTTCACGAAGCGACTCATTGACCTTGAAACTGATCACCTCCGACTTGCCGCGCGTTTCAGACATAGCACCTCCTTCGTCGTATGCTGCGGTGTCGACCCCGCTGCGCCGGGTTCCGGCAGACTCCGACGGATGCGCACTCACCGGAGGACCGACACCATACATAAGTATTACCTTGTATTACCGTGCTGTCAAGTTCTTTTGGCGCCCGGCTAGTCTCATTGTCCCTCACCACCGGGCTTCTCCAACGCGCGGCACGACCGATTTTCCTTGACCCTCATTAGCGCCGGTAGTATTCTAAGAAGGAACCAGGACTATGTTGTATTCCCGTTTGACATTGTGTTTGCTATGTGCTCTGACAGTAGCTGGACAGGTGGTGAGCGAAGATCGTCACCCGGCTGTGGCGGGAGCCTTTTACCCGGCGGACAGCAGCGAACTGGCGGCGATGGTTCAGGACCATCTCGGCCGTGCTACCGACCTGCCGGTGATTGATGGTGACATAGTCGCACTCATCGTTCCCCACGCCGGGTTGATCTACTCCGGGGCTATCGCCGCCCACAGCTACAAACTTCTCGAAGGGTCCGATGTCAATCGGGTGATTCTCTGCGGTCCCTCCCATCGCTATCCCTTTGAAGGTACCTCGGTATATGGACCCGGCGTGATCTGGCACACGCCTCTTGGGTCTGTGCGGTGCGATGACGAATTATGCACGGCACTGGCAGCCAGGAAGGGAATCGATGTTATCGCGGCGGCTCATGTTCGCGAACATTCACTGGAAGTTCAGCTACCATATCTGCAATCGGTACTACCCGATCTCAGCATCATTCCCGTCGTGATCGGCTTTCAAAACCAGCGTGGAATTGACGCCTTGGCCGGCGCGTTGGAGAGTCTCGATTACGATTCACACACCATCATGGTCGCCTCGACCGACTGGCAGCACTACAAACCATCATCGGTCGGCGCACCGATGGACTCTCTCGGCATCGCCTGCCTTTTGGATTTGGACCCCGACCGGCTGGCAACACTGCTGGCATCCGGCAAGGTTGAGATGTGTGGCGGCGGTGCGGCGGTCGCAGTTACCAGGGCCGCCCTCAGCAAAGGAGCCAATCGGGCCAAGCTGCTTCGATACGGTGATTCCGGGGATGTGAGCGGCGACAAACAGTCGGTGGTCGGTTACGCCGCAATGGTGCTCTACCGACCGAGTGCAAAAGAGAACGACAAAACTGGGCAGGTGCCGGACAATGGGGGATTGAAAATGGAAGAGAAAGAACCATACCATCTGAGCGCGAGCCAGAAAAAGCGCCTTCTGCAGATCGCCCGTCAGTCGATTGCCGATTACCTGAAGGATGGCACCGTCCCGGAGTTCGAGGTAACCGGGATACTACTCGAACCGGGTGCGGCTTTTGTGACGTTGGAAAAGCAGGGTCGTCTGCGCGGCTGCATCGGCTACACACAAGCAGTTGAGCCACTGTACCGAACGGTGTCGTCGTGTGCCATAAAGGCAGCGGTAGAGGACTTGAGGTTTACTCCCGTGCAGGCCGATGAATTGGCCGGGTTGCACATCGAGATATCGGTCCTGACGCCGCTTGAGGAAGCAGTATCGCTCGACGAGATTGAGGTCGGTCGCGACGGGTTGATGATTGTAATGGGCAGAAATCGTGGTCTCTTGCTGCCTCAGGTAGCGGTTGATAATGGATGGGACCGCGACACATTCCTGGAGCAAACCTGTCGCAAGGCGGGTTTGCCACCCCACGCCTACAAATCACCCCAGGCTGTGATATTGAAGTTCCAGGCCGTTATATTCGGGGAGTAGGTCTCGTCAGAGGGCACGACAACAACGGTTGCTGCCACGAAAGTTTTCTCAGGGCCAGTCCGCATGGAGGACATCCACCAGCGTCGGCTAAAGAACCAGCTTGGCAAACTCACGAAAAACATCCACCGTCCGCACGACCCCCACCACGCGACCATCTTTGAGTACCGGCAGCAGGCTGAACTTGTTAGCGTTCATCTCGTAGACCACTTTGATGATGTGGTCATCGTAGTCGGCGGTACCGGCCACCGGGATCATGACATCACTAACCGGTCGGTCAGCTCGCTTGCGTACACCTTCGAGGATCTTATCAAAGGAAATCTCAGAAAGGTTGGGATCGACTTTGACGTCAAACAGCTTCTTGCGATAGTCCAGCGGTTTGTCGGTCAGAAACTCCGGTTCGAGTCCGCGCAGGATATCACGGCGGCGCAACAATCCGACCAACTGGTATTTTTCGTCGAACACCAGAACTACTCTCGGCAGAGACTTACGGCCGTCGATTTCCAGAACCGAGTTCTCCATCTCGACGATTGCCTGCCTAAGTGTGAACCAGTGAGGCATATGCGGGTACTTATCCAGCGGGATCATCAGATCGCCGGCTCTTGTCATCTTCATACATCAGTTCCTTTCGCTGCCGGAATATAGTCGCCATCGAAGGCGGCGCAATCTACAATTTTGGGTCATTTCCCGTTTGCAGGATGCGCTTGACCTCATCCCGGTTGAGACCACTCCGCTCGGCCACAACCTGCGGGTCATTGTCCACGGAGGCCGCCAGCCGACGGATGTAGGCGCTGGTGAACTGCTCGGTAGCTTTTGAGAGCGGTTGGGTGGAGAACAGTCTATGGGCCTGTTTGAAATCCTTGCGCATGGCAGCAAAGTGAAGCGCTCTATCGACGGCAAAAAGAAGCTCCTCCTGCTTGAACGGCTTGTTTATGTAGTCAAAGGCGCCCAGCGACACCGCCTCTCGCGCACTCTCAACAGAACCAAAAGCGGTGATAATAATGACTTGCTCATCGCGATCATTATCGGCCATCCAGCGAAGTATCTCCATGCCGTCCATGCCCGGCATCCTCAGGTCGGTGATGATGATATCGAATCGCTCTTGTTCCAGTATACCTGCCACTTCCAAAGAGTTGTTGGTAGTCGTAATTTGATACTGTGTCCTTTCGGCAAACACTCTTTCCAGCAGTTTCAGCATGTGCAGTTCATCATCAACAGCCAGAATTCTTCCCTTCATCGGTCGCTTCCTTTCTCCGGTCGGTCGGCCGGTACCGGGACTTCCACCAAGTCCAGTCTCGTCAGAAAGTCATTCAGATACCAGGAGGCTACCTGGTCGGTGGAGAGCGCCATGTCGAGTTGTTTGGTCATTACGGTCAGGCGCCCCAGACAGGTCAGCTTGCTGATCATAGCCTCAGCATCCTTGTAGGAGACGGTAGCTTCCAGAAAGTCCCCCTTGGTGCGGCACTCAAACTCCATCTCCCTGAGTATTCTCGTCATAAGTTTCACGCGGCGGGCCCGCCGGTCGAAGGTAGAGCCACCATGACTGAATTGGAGGTTGATATAGTTCTTGTCGATGTTGTCTGAACACAGCGCCTCCACGGTCGCAAAATGATAGCCAAAACGCAGACTGAGGATCATATATTCCTCACTGAGGGCGGCGAACGAGTTCTCAGAAAAAGGCAGCGCGCCACGATCTTTCATGGTTAACTTGAGCGCGCGCTCGTCCCCCCCCGACTGCGGCCAGCCCTCTTGTTTGACACCGTTCCAGAAGGCTCGCATCGGTACCGAACCGATGTCCTCCTCTGTGACCCAGCCCCGACGGCCGGATGCCCGACGGCCACGATCCAGATAGACCAGACCGACTGTCACCGGCAGGTCCGTTTTCAAGCGCAGCCCTATACGCTCTTTGTCGGCAATGTCGGTGGCCCGGTAGAACATCTCCTCGGTCGCTTTCTGATGCGCGTAGCGAGTAATGTCGTGCAGCGTCACACAGTTCTCGACCTGAAAATCATCGTCGTCGGGATGCAGCAACCTGAGAGGCGAAACCAAATCCAGTACCCGCCCAAGGATATCGAAGATGCTCTCCTCATCACTCAGGTCATGCTCCGGGTGTCGGGCCTGAAGCAGTTCCTCCAGGCGACCGTGATACACAACGGCCCCGGTCGCATCGACGGTAGCGATCTCTCCGGCCGGCAGGTTCAGGGCATCGGGCACACCGGTCAATGTCGGCACCCGATACTCACGGGCTATCGTGGCCATGTGGCTGGCGACGCCGCCGACGCAAGTAACCAGAGCGTTGACCTTGTTCATCACCGTCACCAACCCGGGAAACGGATTGGGCGCTACCAGCACCGAGCCTTCCGGTACCGACGGCAGATCCTCCACCGACGTCACGTGATGAACCCGACCGCAACCAGCGCCATGACAAACGGTGTTTCCCCCTGAAACCAGGACTCTGGCGCCGGACAAATCCGGTAGCGGCGTACCGGGTTGAATCGTCTGCACCTGGAGCGGGCGAGTCTGAAGCAACAGCAGCTTGCCTTTCTGATCAACCACCCATTCGATATCCTGGGGGCAGGCGTAGTGGTCCTCCAAAAGCACGGCGTAGCGAGCAAGGTTGCGGAGTTGCTTGTTGGTGAGCGAGGGTTTCTGTCGCAGCTTCGGCGGCACCGGTCGGCTGACAGTTCCGCCGTGGGTATCCATGACCAGATGAACCGGTTTGTCGGCGATTTGCGCCTCGATCAACTTGCCGCGTCTCGAGACGAGGAAATTATCGGGTGTGAGTGTGCCGTCAACCAGAAACTTGCCGAGGCCCCAAACAGCACTTACCAGAACGTGATCGTCCACCGGGTTGACCGGGTCGCGGCTGTACACCACTCCGGCGGCCGCGGCGTCCACCATAGCCACACAACCGACGCTCATAGCCAACTCCGATTCGGACAGGGAGTGACTCAGAAAGTAGTAGATGGCCTGCGGCGTGAACTTTCCGGCCAACACTTCGCGATAACGTCGGACCAATTGGTCTACCCGAACGTTCAGATATGATGCGTACTGACCGGCGAAACTGAACAGCGTATCCTCACCGATAGCGCTGGATCGAAGCGAGAAGCGTGCCTCCCGGGCTTTCGTCGTCAGCCCACGCGCGTGTTCAAGAATGGCCTCGGCCAGGTCGTTCGGGACGGTGGACGCTTTTATCAGATCGACTATCTCTCCGCTCACTCGAACCAGGTCATAAAAACTACGGATGTCGACGGAATCGATCTGTTCGCTGATCCGGTTTTGCAGGTCGTTGCTGTCGATAAATCGTTTGTACGCCCAGGCAGTGATGGCAAACCCTTCGGGCACCGGAAGCGCGAGCTTGGAGATCATTTCACCCAACTGCGCGTTCTTGCTTCCGACGCTGTAAGAGTTCATCCGACTCAGAGTGTCGAACCGACGGCAGTACGCATCTTCTCGAATGGGACGATTGCTTGGAAAAACGAGTTCGATCTGATCATCAATCAGGGTGAAGCGTTCCTGCAAAACCTGATAGTGGTCCCCTCCCAGCGTTACCAGACAACGAATGATCTCGCTAACGTTGGTCCGCAGATCGGCCAGGCGGGATCGTATGAAGTTGAGATCAAAGAGGTACTCACCCTGTGACTTTTCCTCCATGTCGCCCAGGATCTCGAGAGCCTGGTGGTTACGGTCCAACAGACGGCGAAAGTTGCTAAACTTATCTCTAATAGCGCGTAGTTCCGCACCGTCCCCCCAGTCACCTTCGGAATATCTACCGATTCGAATCACTGTCACTCCACCTTCTGATCGAGACACGAATACAATCGGGACGGGACGGTGTCACGCCCATGCCCCGACGACGGCAATATGGCTGCGATGACCCACGAAATCAACGCTTTTGTGGCTCGTGAAGTGATCAGAAACGACCGCACGGGTCAGCCGAAACTTCCCTCGTGCACCAGGCGGTCGATAGTCTTGGGGAGTTCCTCGTCGCAGGGAACGCCGTTGCGCCTGATGATCCGCGCCGGAGTGCCGACGACTGAGCAATCAGAAGGGATGTCACGCATCACGACGAAAGTATTGGCGCCGATCTTGACATTGTCGCCAACTTCAATCGGTCCCAGGAGGGTTGCGCCGGTACCGATAAATACATCATTCCCCAACGAGGGATGGCGTTTGCCCTGGTGTTTGCCGGTTCCGCCCAGGGTGACATTATGAAACAGCACGCAGTTATCCCCGATAACCGTCGTTTCACCGATCACAACTCCGGCGCCATGATCGACAAAGAACCCCCGGCCGATTGTCGCCCCCGGGTGTATCTCCAGCCCGGTGAAGAATCGTGAAATCTGCGAGAGCAGTCGTGGGATGAACGGCACCTTCAGGTTCCACAAGAAGTGAATAAACCGATGAAAGAATATCGCTTGAAAACCGGGATAGAGCAGAAACTCAATGTTTCTGACGGCCGGATCGTTGCGATAGATCGCTCTTATATCTTCAATGACTGCTCGCATTATTCAACCATAGCCTCTCAGTGGTATCACATTACGCGGTCTCTACTCCAAGTGTTCAAACAGGGCCGTGGACAGATAGCGTTCGCCGGTGTCGGGAACAATCGTGACCACCGTCTTGCCTTCGCCCAATTCGGCTGCGACCTGCAGAGCCGCCCAGACGATCGCGCCGGATGATATGCCGACCAGCATCCCCTCCCGGGCGGCCAGACGGCGCGAGGTTTCAAGAGCGTCTTCGTTCTTAACCCTGATGATATCGTCCACAACATTGGCATCGTAGTTGTCGGGCACAAACCCGGCGCCAATGCCCTGAATCGGGTGCGGACCAGGATCGCCGCCGGAAAGCACCGGTGAAGCGTCCGGTTCCACAGCGACAACCCGGCAACCGTATTTGTCCCTGAGAACTGTGCCGGTACCGGTAATAGTCCCGCCGGTCCCGACCCCTACCACCAAGCCGTCGAGGTGCAATTCGTCCAGGTCGTTGATGATCTCGACGGCGGTGGTACGGCGATGAACCTCCGGGTTGGCCGGGTTGCTGAACTGTTGCGGCTGGAAGTATCCAGCCCGGCCGGCCAATTCGTTCGCTTTGGCAATGGCACCCTTCATCCCCTCCGAACCCGGCGTAAGGATGATTTCAGCCCCGAATATTTTGAGTATAGCGCGACGTTCCACGCTCATGGTCTCGGGCATGGTGAACACACAATGGTAGCCTTTGGCGGCAGCAACCATAGCCAGCGCGATCCCGGTGTTTCCGGAAGTCGGTTCGACGATGGTCAAGCCCGGTCTCAGGCGACCATCTTTTTCGGCCGCCTCAATCATAGACACCCCAATCCTGTCTTTAACTGAACCGCCGGGATTGAAACTCTCCAACTTGGCATATAGCGTAGCCGAGCGAGGCGAGGTGAGTCGGTTAATTCTGACCAGGGGTGTTCGGCCGACAGTGTCGGCAATGTTGTCGAATCGCATTTGCATTCTCCTTGGTTGAAAACTCTGATTTCTATATATAAGCGACCGATCCATTCCCTGGTTCCCAATATCGATTGCCGGCCAACAACAGTCCAGGGACCACCTGAGTATGGCTCTGCGGCGCTCACGCCCAGCAACGATTTCGCAGCAAGACGACTTAATGACTCGCAATTAACGACGTTAGCGCGGGTCAAGCAACAGAATCCTCAATAGTCAGTTTATCGACAAATCAGCCCGGGACTTTTCATAGAGCGTGGAATAATTGGATTACTAGGGTGGATCGGGGCAGGGAATTGGTTCTGATCAACGATATCCGGCGGGAAGGCCTGGAGTCGTTCGTGACCGAAGCGGTAGCCATGACCAAGTATTTCAACGAGGACCCGTATCGAACGTTGCCGGACCCCAAGTACTACGAGGGAAGAGAATCTCTCGATCTGCATATGTTTGACCCGGCCTACAAGAGTCTCACCTCGGACGAACGAGTAGCCATTGCACGCAGGATCGAGGACGCCGCCCTGGCCGAAAGCGAACGCATTATCTCCTGCACCTCCAGTTTCTCCGACTCATATTTTGAGACGGTCAAAGTCCACAGCAACGGATTCGAAGGTTACCGGTTAGGAACTTCGTTCTCTATCGGCGCTGAGGCCACGGTGCGTGACGATTCCGGCCGCCGCCCTATGAACGGACGTTCCTTGCAACAGAAGAGTTCCTTCCTCGACGGCAAACTGGGCAAGAAGATCGGTTCGGATAAGCTGACGATCATCGATGATCCGTTCATCGATTTCGGCCTGGGTTCGCGGTTGTTCGACGGCGAAGGCGTGTCGACAAAACGCCGGGTTATGATTGACAAGGGCGTTCTGAAATCGTTCTACATCGATACCTACTATGGCAAGAAACTTGGGATGGAGCCAACGAGCGGCTCGACCACCAATCTGGTTTTCGACAAAGGGGAGCAGTCGCTGGACGAAATGATCAAGGGCATACGGCGCGGCATTCTGGTGACTACGTTCATCGGCGGCAACTCGAACGCCACCACCTGCGATTTCTCGTACGGGATTATGGGCGTTCTAATCGAAAATGGCCGGGCGGTCAAACCGGTTAACGAGATGAACATCTCGGGTAACCTGGCGGAGTTCTGGAACCAACTGGTGATGGTGGGCAATGACGAGTATGTGTACTCGGCGTGGCGTCGTCCCAGCATGTACTTCAAGGATGTATACTCCAGCGGCGTATAACAGCGCCTGACAATTGAACGTTTCTTTGAACAACGTGTCAGCCGGGCGTGGATAATCCGCGTCCGGCTTTCGTGTGGAGATGTCTTTTCAAATGGATCGCAGTCCAGGTATGTCGATCAACAGCAGGTAACGTCGCCGGAACAATCGCAGGTGGGTGCGGTGCCGCGGATAGCACCGATAATGATACCTGTGGCGCAGCCGACACCGGAGTCAACTGAGATCGCATCCTCAGAACAATTCTTAGCGCAAGCGCCGCACTCCATGCAAGCATCACGATCGATGATCTTCGCCCGTATGTTCTCGATAACAAAGACGGCATGAGGACAGACCTCAAGACAGCGGCGACAGCCGTTGCACTTGAGCTGGTCCAACTCAAGAGTAACAACATCTGTCAAGTATCGTAAACCGGGCACTATAGTCTCCTTACTTCGTTCAAATCTCAACTTTGGACAAACCGTGCTGTCACCCAAAGCACCAATCCGGCAGCGGCGCTTATGATCTGTAGCGGCACTGCCACCCGCATCTCGCGTCGCACGCCCGAGAGTGAGGTGTACGTCGATGCACCGGTGAAATTCATGCCTATGAAACTTGCGATGGACGGGATCATCAAAGCCCAGGCAATCGTGTCCCAGTCTCCGATCGGCCACACGGGACGCGTCAATCCGTAGAGGCCGGCGATCAAAACAACAACTAATCCGGCCATGGCCCCCTTGAGAGCAAAGGATCGGCCCGGCAACCACGGCAAGAACGTCGGGGTCAGGGTTCCGCCCGCGAAGTTGGCAGCCAACAATAGCAATAGTGCAGGAAGTCCGACAGGCATCACGCGGTCAAATGAGTACAGGTCTCGCCCCAGTCCAGACAAGACGAACAGAGCCGCGGCCACCGCCAGTAGATATTTGGCGGACATAACCAGTTCGACCGGGATGAGGACCAGTCGGTCGTATAACCCGAAGCGGACCAGGCGCATCTCGGTCGTGACCTTAAGGCCGGCATCAAGGAAAGCCGGAATATCAGCGGCGCGAATGGGGCCATAGATCACGCGAAAACCGGTGCGATCTTTCACCTTGTGAGCACTGACACCCGGTGCGCCGAGTTGAGGCAGGATCAACTTGCGGTGCGATACGATCTCCGCCAGACGTGTCGACTTTATACGCCGGACGATCTCGTCGGTACCGAAACTGCCTTTTCCGGCAGCACACCATACGTTGATCCCTTTGGTGTCGAGAACCATGATCCAGGCGTCACGACCATGAAGATCGGAGCGCAGATGATCAAAGCTCATCTTATAGTTGGCGGAAATGAACACCATCGAATCCGCCGACGGGTTTCCGACTGCATACAAATCGGGCGCTACTGCATACTTCATGCGCCCAATAGCCCAGCGAGCTTTCCACCGTCCCAGACGGTCGGCCGAATCGAGTTGCGTTGCGACTTTTGGAATCTCTCCCACTGGTGTGGCCACGGTTCCGCGAGACACGTCGGTATACGACACTGCCGACGGACCTCCGTCGCAGCACGATACGTCCGGCGTGAGTTGCGGCAGACCGATGGCGGACGCCTTCACACGCGCCGGGTCAGTCGGTGGCGGCGTTGACTCTCGGTTGGATCGTTTCGACAATTCTGACCACTCCTCGTGTACGATGGATGTCCAATCGTCCGGCTTTCGCGCTACTCACTTGTCTCTGCCTTCGCTAATGGTGCGCACTGCCGAACATCCTACTCACCATAACAGAAGGTAAAACCCCACACCAATCAGCAGCAGACCGGCGAGAGTTCTTATGACCGGCGCCAACCGCTGCATGACATTCGTGAGTTTGCCCAAGCCCAATCCCAATCCGACCAGACCGGCCGCCATCGGTAGACTGTAGCCGATCGCGAAGGCGCCGAGTATGACCGCACCCCACGCCGTTTGACCCTGCAAGGTCACCACCCCCAGGACAATCGGCAATACCGGATTGCAGCCGGTGGAGCAAGCGGTGGTACCGCCTCCCAGGGCCAGTCCGTAAATCATGGACTTGCCCAGTCCGGCCGATTGCATCGCTAACCCGGCGCCGAAGCTCGGCAGGGCGAATGGCAGCAGGTTCAAACTCATCAGACCGAACGTGATCATCACCAGTCCGGCAAACACTTTCCAATATACGCCCAGCGTGGAGCCGAGCGTCTGACTGACGAAACCGGTGATGGCTCCAAGCACGGCCATCGCCACGATTGTTCCGATCATGAAGAATAGGCCGCTGAATACGACCTGACGCCGGTCGGGTAGCCCGCTCTGGACTCCCGAATAGCCGGCGATTGCGGCCAGGACAGGTAGTCCGCAGCAGCTACCCACGGCCCCCAACGTTCCCAGGAGGAAGGCCGCCGCCAGAACGGTAACATTCAGCGCCGGCGTCTCGAGAACCTGATGTATCCATGCCTCCATCATTTGCCTCCCGCCGGTGCACAACCCGGGCTGCATCCCGGCGGAACGGTAGTCGCCACCACAAAGGCGCGAATCAGCGACGACTCCGTAATGTCGCCGCCTTCCAACGTGGCTAGCCCACAGCCGCCGCCCAGGACCGCTACGCTGGGAAAACTCTCCAGCCCACCCAGCTTGACCAGGTTTCGATAGCCCGGAGAACGGGGATCAAAGGTCATTGATGTCACTTGCTTCCCTTGCGCCGTGAGTTGGCGCACCACCGCCTCGACCTCCGCCGATCTCGTCAGCCCAGCCGTGTCATCTGGGCTGGGAAGGACAACAAACGCAGCGTCCTTGTCGCCTACCACCATCGTCAGAAACGCCATCGTCTCCGGCGATGCCTTGGCGGCCAACCCGGTGGCGCAATTACCGCCGGCAGTACTATCGGCGGCGAGGGCAGGTATCGAACCTGTCTGATCGACGTCGCCTTCAGAATTGCGGACGATCGAGTAACCGGCTGCGGCTACCGCCGCCACCAGGATCACTACTGATGTAACGTACTTGAGACGTGAGTTTCTCTCTGTCATAGTTGCCTTCGCCCTTATCTTGGCGTCAGTATTTCGCCAATCACGTTCGAGGTTGAGCCACTGGTTCGGTAGCGCAGAGCGCGCCGAAGAACTCGGCCAACTTCTTCAAGGTCGCCGCGTTTACTGCGCACTCCGACTTCTGACCTCTGCGAACAACTCGAATGAGCCCCACTTGCCGCAACTGTTTGAGATGATGTGACACGGTTGACGCCGCGAGACCCATGCCCTCACTAAGCTCTCCCACACACGTCCGAAACTCGACGTCGGTCGCATAGACGACGCCGGGTCCGCAACAAGAAAGGGCGCGCAAGAACAGCTGCAGTCGATTGACGTTCGACAGGGCACCCAGAAGCTCCGCAAATTCAACAATCTGCTCATTTCGATAATTCGACATAAATCGAATATACGCGTCCCGCCTGCGATGTCAAGTGAAATCAGCTATTAGTGCCCACAGAACTTCTTCGCGAATGCACGCCACGAGAAGGGGGACAGGCCGGGTGGCGCTGTCCCCTGGTCGAACGAGTTCTCTCTTTTAACCATCATCTGCCGGTGCAAGTTTCACTCTTGTTTCGGGATATATCCGACTCAATCCGTAATCAACTCCGATTGACTGCTCAGTCGCTGAGACCGGTCAGGACAAATGGCGCCCAAAAGTATGGGTGCTGAAAGAGTTCGCGCTCACCGTGCAGCAGGGTGCGCTGGGCTGTCGCCAGCGCCCTCGATTTTGAATCACCCTTCTGCAACCGCGAATAGAACTCTCCCACCAATTCCACGGCGCAGCGATCATCGACGCTCCAATAGCTCACTATTACTGAGTTACTTCCAGCCACCAGGAAGGGTTGAGCCAGACTCAATACGCCCTCGCCCGGATAGCGCAGCCCGGAACCGGACCGACAACTGGAGAGGAAAACCAGATCCACCGGGATATACATACCGGCGATCTCGGAAGCTTGCAGAAGGTCGGGCGGCTGGCCTTCGTACTCAGCTGCCAGCCAAAGGGCCGACCTTTCCGGTCTACGTTCATTGGCGATCCCATGAGTGGCAATATGTAGGTAGTCAACGTCATCATAAGATTGCCGCTTGAAATTAGACTCATCAGCTTCACAACCCAGATAAGTGCGAACCGATGGCGTGCCGAACAGTGCCTCTAATCTAATCACCTCCCGTCGCGAGTGCGGTAGAGAATCTATGCTGCCAAAGAAGGCGGGATCACCGAAGGCGACCACCAGACCGTGGGATGAACGCGGACGCCTTCTCTGCGTCAGTAGACCGAGAATGGCCGCCGACGGCGCGTATGACAAATCATACTTTTCGACAAGACAGTGCCCGCTGCTATCCACCAAAGCTCCAAAAGGCAGGTGATGCAGTATACCGTCGGCAACAACAACCAGATGGTTTGTGCCTGCCGGTAAGAGAGAATCGTTGGGAGCTAGTCTTGACCACAGAGCTTTGCCAATCTCTTTCCACCTGTCGAATGGATGTCCCGGTGCGGGTCTCCAGCTTAAGAGCCGCAGAAAACCTGCCACCTCATCCTCCAGACGCTCCTTGTTGATCTCGAGAGCCTGTATCGAGATCGATTCACGGGTGATGACGAACACGTACAATCCGATATCGGAGATCATGTATTCGAGTAGGACGTCCTCGTCATTCAGCCACTCACTGACCTGCTCAAGCTCGAGTACCCGAGGGGCGCCAACGCCACGACCGGACGGTGATGGTTCGGCATCGGCTAATCGCAGCCGATGGAGCGAGTCCTCGAGAGCTACCAACTCATCGGCGAGCGAAGCACTATCGCCCTGACCGAGCAGCAGCAAGTTGTCGCAGTTTGATATCCGGTCGACGAGTTGTTCTATTTCCTCGCGATGAAGTGTGGTTGATTTTTCGCCGAGCATTTCCAGGAGGGTTCGTGACTTGCTTTGCTCCAGATAGTAAAACGCCGAGTCCAGCCAAACCGGGTCGGATGTCTGTTGATGGCGCTCGATGAAGATATCGGCCAACAGGTGGTATCCGCCGATTTTGTCTGATAACATCCCTGACTTAATCTCGGGAATGGGCAAACTGCTTCTGCTAATCTCCAGTCGGTCGATATAGCGATGCATTTTATCGACGGCGCCGTCGTTGTTCCCTTCGTTTCGATCGCAGACCGCCAGACCAAAAAGAGCTATCAAATTGGCTTCAAACTCCGCACTATTCTGAAGGACCCACGTATAGCGCTCCCGCGCCTGCGAATAATCACCCTGTTCAAGATGCAGCGCGGCCCACCGGATGTTATTCAGCAACACGCCGTCGTCATCGCCCGCATACTTAAAGACCTCAGCGGCGAGTGCATAACTCTCCCCCGCTTCCTCGTAATCGGCCCCGGCATGGAGGATCAAACCCTGAAGGCTGAGAGTATAGCCGACATTATGTAGATACCTGGGATACTTCGCCGCCAGACGACGACGCTCGTGCAACGACGAGTCGGCATAGCACCAGGCACTGTCCAATACCCCAAGGTCATAGTAGGATTCGGCCAGTGAATAAGTACAGTATGATTGGGGGTGTTCGAGTCCAAGCCGGGCAAACTCATCTCGAGCCAGTCGGAATCCGGTGATGGCTCGTTGCGACTGAAAGAGGTGCGCAAAATTGTTGGCGCGATGCATCCAGCCATAAGCCACACCGTCGGTACGTCCCACTGCTCGGTACCCTTCGACGGCCGCTTGCAGAGATCTCTCCGAGTTCAAGTAGTCGGCCTGGTGGACCCGATACAACTTACCAAGGAGAAGGTGACAGTCACTGCCGAGTTCTGTCTGACCGGTCTGTGTACACACCGACCGGCAAAGTCTGAGGTGCTCCATCGCCGAATCAATAGTCCCATTCCTCCAATAGAAGTCGGCAATCTGATAGATCACCGACGCCATGTGAAAGGAGTCGCCGAGGGTATGATACTCCGCCCGCAAGTGCTGCAGAATATCGACAAACTCAGAATCGTGCAACCTCTCTGCAGAACTCTGAGGAGCCTTGAAGTTGGCAAGCGCTATCCTGAAGGTGGAGTCCAGCGTACGCTTGAGTTGCACCTGAGTCGATGTCCACTGTTGATACAGGGTCAACCTTCGCTGCTTGTCTTCCTGGTCTGACGTTTGCCGATACACTTCACAGAGCCACGAGAGCGCCGCTGACAGTGAGTCCGACCCGACAGAGTCCCCCGCTCCGCTCGGGCGGTGATGAATGCGACCAACAGACTGTCAAACTGCCTCCGAACGAGCGCATGCTGTGAGTCAATTAGATGCGAGAGTTGCGTTCTATCGTGGCCTGAGCAGATTTCGAGGAGGCGAACCGGTAATCCCTCCGGTGGTGCCTGCGAACAGGCAACTGCAATCGCTGCAATGATGATCACGCCGAACCCAAACCGATGAACCACTCTGGTTGCGGCGTCAGAGCCCACACCAGGGCACGTTCTTAACCTGGAGGTTCCCAACGAAGTTGTTGTGCCGGTCTTCTGTTGCATTGCGGTTGTCCAGGGCGGCGCACAATCCCGATGGCAGTACGGCTAACCGCTAAGATAAACAGCGTACAGACCGAGGACAATGCGTTTTTGGTGCAACCGGCCCACAGTTCTCATCCCGAAATCAGGGCCGGGTATTGAGTCCCGGGAGGAGGCCGTATAATGACGTGCCGTCGTTGTGACGGGGTGATCTTCAGATCGCCCCGCATGACGCCGGTTTCCCGCCCGGTCTGAAGACCCGTCGGGGACAAAACAGTGTGAATGTAATCCAATAACCGAATACTTTACGATAACATAAGAAAGGGGGACAGGCCTTCAGGCACTGTCCCCCGACAGAGGTCTCGTAGTAATTACTTCATCAGGGTCATCTTTCTGGTCTGGTTGAAAGTCGCAGACTTCAGACGGTAGAAGTAAACACCCGATGATACGGCGACGCCGTTTTGATCGGAGCCATTCCAGATCACTTCGTGCTGCCCGGCAGCAAGAGTGCCGTCGACAACGGTAGCAACTTTCTGCCCCAGCAGATTGTACACCGCCAACTCGACAAGGCCGGCTACCGGCAGGTTGAAGCTGATCGACGTGGTCGGATTGAACGGGTTGGGGTAGTTCTGCGAGAGGCTATACTCGCCGGGCACATTGTTAACCACCCCACTGGCATCACGCGTCAGGTTATTGAGGCGCACGAACGTGCCGTGCCCCCGATACTCGAGGTCTGGATGAACACGCTCGCCATTGATGCGAACGGCCACCCTATCCCCCGTCCTCGGGAGTTGACTGGCATCCTCATCGATATCGACATAACCATAGACCGGCGTGAACTTCAGACTGGCTCCGTCGTAGGAACCACTGCCGCACACAACACCAGACAACGTAGACAACTCGATCCTCGCGCCTGCAGCTACCGGTAGGCCGTCGAGATGGATTGACGATCCATACACAGCCATCCATTCATTGCTGGTCGTGACCCTATTGTCCATAGTCACATGCAACGTGCTCCAACTGCGTGCCGATGCCATGAAACCAGGGTAGGTCAGAAGATCGTTCTCGGCCGACTTGATCCAGTAGCCAAACTGGGGAACCATCTCCGTCAGGTTGCTGAACATCAACTTACCGGGCAAATAGATCTGCGCCTCGCCGTCCCACCCATAGGCCACGATTACATTGTCAAGGATGGAACTGAGAGCGTCCTCAATCGGCAGGATATCCTCGGGCCAGTAACTGACCAGGTTCCAGCTGCGGTAGATTGCGATAGCATCGTCGGCCCTGATCCTGCCGCCACATATCTCAAAGCTGACGGCATCGTTGAGCTTGATCCAGTAACCGAAATGGTAATCAACCTCCTGCAGCGTTGAGAATGGGGCCAGTGAGGGAACATAAACCAGACCGCCGCGATCAAAACCGAGAATTACCTCTACTTTATCGGCGAAACCGGCTATCCAGTTCTCCACACTGTCGGTGTATTCGACATTCCATGAAATCAGATGCCAGCCCGGACCGAGGTCAAACAGCAAGCAAGTCTCACGAGTGAACATGCACAGTTCGATTACCGCGCCGTTCTCTGTCCAGATCAACTCAGGATCAACGAATACCTCTTCCTCGTTGATGGTCAAAGTAATCACATCACCCGGGTCGGCGCCTTCATCCACGTTCGGCGTGTAAACATCGTCAGCGTAGATCAGGATCATGCCATAGGAACCGTCGACCCCGACTGTTCCCATGCCGCAGAGAACACTATCAGGATCGTAGGCACGGATAACGTCGCCGGGCGCAAGCGGCACACCGTCAAGCATCGGATATCCACAGTATATGTTTATCCAGTGATCGGTCGGCGTGACGCCGCCCACTTCGATGGTCTGGGTTACCGCAGCCTGGTGGCCGCAGCCATCGGTAACCATCAGGGTGACTTCATACGACCCCGGCTCCGCGTAGGCATGCACCGGATCGCTGTCGGAGGAGGACCCCCCGTCGCCGAAGCCCCAGGCGTATGTCAACGGCGGTTCGCCCTGTGAGCAGTTATTGAATGCGATTTCAAGCGGGTTCCCGGTCGCACTGTAATCGAAGCAGGCCGTTGGTGGATCGGGGAACGCAACGTTTACCGTAATCTCACACACGTCATCGGTGCACTCGTTGTCAGCTACAACCCTGATCTCATAAGTGCCTGCCTGTAACGCCTCGAAACAGAGCTGACCTTCAGCCCAGGTGCCGCCGACAACGCTTACATCGGTGGCATTGGATATGGCTAAGGGAATACATATGATATCACCGGGACAAGCTGTCACATCGATCGGTCCGTCCGGACACTCGATCACGGGAGGATCGGTGACGGTCACGTTTACCGTGACATCACAGACATCCTCACCGCAGTCATTGGTCGCAACTACGTGGAACACCTTCGCGCCGGATGCATCGGCTGCGAAGCACAACTGGCCATCGGTCCACGTCGCGCCTTCAACAAGCACGCTCGTGGCGTTGCTGATCGTCAGCGGCACGCATATCGAATCGCCAGCACAGGCAGCAATCTCAAATGGAACGTCCGGACACTCGATCACGGGAGGATCGGTGACGGACACGTTTACCGTGACATCACAGACATCCTCACCGCAGTCATTGGTCGCAACTACGTGGAACATATTCGCGCCGGATGCATCGGCTGTGAAGCACAACTGGCCATCGGTCCACGTCGCGCCTTCAACCAGCACGCTCGTGGCGTTGCTGATTACCAGCGGCACGCAGACCTCATCACCGGCACAGGCAGTCACCTCGAACGGAACGTCCGGACACTCAATCACCGGTGGATCGGTGACGGACACGTTTACCGTAACATCACAGACATCCTCACCGCAGTCATTGGTCGCAACTACGTGGAACACATTCGCGCCAGATACTTCCGCCACGAAACACAACTGGCCATCGGTCCACGTCGCGCCTTCAACAAGTACGCTCGTGGCATTGCTGATCACCAGCGGCAAGCATACCGAATCGCCGGCGCAGGCTGACACCTCGAACGGAACGTCCGGACAGTCGATCACCGGCTGATCACAGCCACCACCGAAGTCATACGTCAACAGATAGTCGCCGCATTCACCCGGGAGCGGTGTGCCGTTGGTGTTCAGCCAACAAGCAAACGATGTGTCGGGGTTCAATGGCAGGACCTCGTCGGCTGAGGCATCATACAGCATAAGGGTGAAGCTCTCGCCCGCATTCATCCCCTCATCGACACCACCGGTTAGCAGATCATCGCCGTAAATCGGCAGAATGATGTACGCTGCTCCTGCCTGATCGATCAGCGATGCCGCACCGGCACAATTACCATCCTCGTCAAAAGCGGCAATACAGTCGGCTGCGTCGGCCGCTACGCCATAGACAGTAGCCTGTCCGCGGAACACCCCGGATTCACTGGTTGGCGTGAATGTGAAGGGACCGCAGGTTTCCTGCGAGTAGACAGTAGAACTCAAGAGCATGACCATCAGCATCATCGACAACACTGATAACTTACCACGAATCATCATAACTCCTCCTTTGAAAACCATTGACCGGCGCAAATACCGGTCGCCGTCCAAACAACAGGCTCGGAGCAGACCCGTCCGGTCTGCTCCAAAACCTGGTTATGGCAGATATAAACTTCAACGATACTCCTACTTGAGCAGCAGCATCTTCCTGGTTTCATTGACACCCTCGGATGTCAGTCGATAGAAGTACACACCCGAGGCAACCGGGCGGCCTTCATCATCCGTACCTTGCCACTCAACCTCATGGTCGCCGGCCTGATAGTAGCCACGCACCAAAAGTTTCACCTTCTGGCCGACGATGTTGTAGATCGCCAACTCCACCTGGGCCGCTCCTGGCAGTCCGAATCGAATAGTCGTAGTCGGGTTGAACGGATTGGGATAGTTCTGCGACAGGGTGAAATCAGTCGGTACAAGTTCTCCTGTGCGACCGTTGGAGGCGAAGCTGAACACGGTCGTCCGATCTGATGGATCATCACTCAACGGCGCCCCGTTGGTGTTTCTCCAGTCGGAGAAGGTCGTACCATGCTCTACAATGACACCTTCCGACGCATCAAAGAGCTTGAGTCTATACGTTTCACCGGGGGTCAACCCCTCGTCGATGCTGGGCGTGGTCTGATCGTCGCCGTAGATCGGCAGAACAAAGTAGGAGACACCCCGGTGCATAAACACAGCCGCCACTCCGGCACAGTTGCCTGAAGCATCGAAGGCAGCAATAATATCGCCATCACCAGCCGATTCACCATCGAGCTCAACGGCACCGGTCAGACTGCTCGACAGATCGGTAGCACGGAATGTAAACGGTCCACCCACACCAAGTGACTTGTCGTACAGGGTCTGATCGGAGTGGGAGTTCCGTCCCGCGACACCGGCGACTCCGCACTCCTCATACTGGAAGTGGGGCCACGGGGTGTTTACCTTCACCCAATAACCAAAGCCATTCCGGATCTCAGTCAGAGTATTCAGGAACGGCGGGCCGTTGGGATCAAAGTACTGGGAGCCGCCGTCGAAGCCGGTAACGTAGACCAGAACACCAGCACCGATGAGATCGGCAAAAGCGACCTCCGGCGTCACGGTAGGCTGCGGCCAGTAGGCGATGAGATTCCATCCGTTGTCCAGATCGACACCGAAATTGCACGGATAAGTGCAGACGCCATCGACGGCAAGCACGATATCATCACACACCTTGACCCAGAAGCCGTATCCGGGACGGATATGGTGCAAGGTGTTGAGGAAGGAAGGTCCGTTGGGATCATAGTAGTGAGAACCGCCGTCAAAGTCGGTGACATAAATCAGACAGCTACCCAACGATGCGAAAACGGTGGCGGGGTCATCCGGTTCGAGAATCACATCAAACGAGATCAGGTTCCAACCCGCATTCAGATTGACAACATCAAAGAACTCATCCTGGAAGTCGTAGACGTTAGTTACATCTCCGCATTCACCCGGCAGGGGAGTGCCGTTGGTATTTTGCCAACAATCGAACTCGCCGCAGTATTCAAGGATCTGGTTTTCCGAAGCGTCAAACAGCTTCAGCGTGAAGTTCTCGCCGGCGTTCATGCCTTCATCTACATCCGGCGTCAGCACATCGTCGCCGTAGATCGGCAAGACGATGTAACCGATGCCTTCGTTAACCAGAATCGGGGCTGCGCCGGCGCAGTTGCCGTCTTCATCGAAGGCTCCGATACAGTCGCTCTCATCAGCGGGAACACCCCAGATAGTCGCCTGTCCACGGAACACGCCCGACTCGCTGGTAGGCGTAAAGATAAACGGGCAAGTATCCGGTGGAGGTTCACACATCAGTGAGCCATCGACGTATTCGACGGAATCAAACGGGTCACCCAGTTCGTCAACCAGCTCGCACGAAGGTTCGAATCCGATCGGACACGGCGTCTGCGACAGACCGGTGAAGCAGATCTGAGCCAGCGTCTCGCCATCGGCCAAAGTCAGCGGGTTCATGAAGTCTTCCCAGATGATATGCACTTCACCGTTGCCGCAGTTTACAGTGGCACCTGTCAGATAACCCACATCAATAGAGTCACAAGTCAGGCAGCCTATGTCGTAGTTGAGATGCAACTCAACACCGGCCACACCGGTGAACGATTCAACCGTGATCGGAATACAGGCCGAGTCACAGTTGTCAGCGACCATGTCGGGGATGGTGAGAGTGATGGGTACAGAACCACCCTCGATGACAAACGGCGCATCGCTGACATCACAAGGTTCGCCGTCGACACAACAGACCCTGATCAGACAGTTAGTCGACGGGTTGTCTGTGACCATCCAGTTGTAGGACCCGGAGTTGGGTACGTCGGTGGCGATCAGGAACCAGTCGGTGCCGTTGTTGTATGAGACTTCGATCTTCACCAAACAGTCACAGTCGGAGATCCATGTTATGGCATGGGTGTTACCCACTGTCCATACCTCGCCCCCATTAGGTGTGATAACAGTGGTAACACAAGAGTCTGAGCACGCCAGCGAGCCGTCATAGTACTCCACCGTCAGCGGGTCACCCAGTTCGTCGACCAGTTCGCACGAAGGTTCGAATCCGACCGGACACGGCGTCTGCGACAAACCGGAGAAGCAAACCGAGACAAGGGTCTCGCCGTCGGCCAAGGTCAGCGGGTTCATGAAGTCTTCCCAGATGATATGCACTTCACCGTTGCCGCAGTTCACCGTGGCACCGATGAGATGACCCACATCAATAGAGTCACAGGTCAGGCAGGCTAGGTCGTAGTTGAGATGCAACTCGACACCCGCCACATCGGTGAACGATTCGACAGTGATCGGAATACAGGCCGAGTCACAGTTGTCAGCGACCATGTCGGGGATGGTGAGAGTGATGGGTACAGGACCACCCTCGATGACAAACGGCGCATCGCTGACGTCGCAGGGTTCGCCGTCGACACAGCAAACGCGAACCAGCGCATTGACGCTTGTGTTGTCGTCGGCCACTATCCAGTTATAGGACCCAGTGTTGGGAACATCAGTGGCTATGGGCCACCAGTTAACACCGCCGTTGTACGATACTTCGATTCTGACCAGACAGTCACAGTCAGAGATCCATGTTATAGCATGGGTGTTACCCACGGTCCACACCTCACCGCCGTTAGGCGCGGTCACAGTGATGTCGCACGGTTTCGGATTAATCGTGAAACCATCGGCCAGTGTGACGGAGTGAACCGGAATCGTCCCGCCCATATCGTCGTACTCGGTCACGGTAACATCGTAGAGACCAGTGCCGGCCGCTATCGGGATTTGAAAGTCGGCGTCAAGACTGGTCGGACTGTTCACCGTCACACTTGCACTCGATATTGTATCTGACACCTGTATCAAATGAGCGATGGTCGTCCCACTGGCCTGGCCGAACATGGTGTTCTGACCGGTGATAGCCACGGTAAGGTTGTCGCCCTGCATAGCCTCATTGGGTACGACGGAGGTTATTTCCTCCGGCAGAGGTCCTCCAATGGTGTAACAATGCGGCCCATCCCAGTTCGGGAAAAGATCGGGACCCGCCCACTTCCATACACCGGAAGGGGGATAATAGGCCGAGTCGAGGCAGATATGCTTGCCCGCGTGAACTCCATCGACAGGTCCGATCTGGATCGTGAAGGCGACATCATCGAAATAAGCCGGCACTCCGGTGCTGAAGAACCGGAAGCCGGCGAAACCGATCGTATCGGCTCCGGAGCCGGTGACACTGAACGGACTGATAAAGAACCCGCCGTCAAACTGGGTCTTACCCAGCGTGCCGGTGGTGTCACCGACCGTTGTCGTCCACGTAGCTCCATCGGGCGAGTGGATGCGGAAGCCGTTGGTGATGCCAGCGTGATCGTCGGCATCACCTGCCACCCGGAGATAAAACGTTATCGCCGCACCGACATCAATGGCGCCGCCGGTAGTCAGGCCATCGACATAGTCGAGACAAATGGCCGGACCGACACAGCCCGCCAGACAGGTCGCCGATCCATCGTGTGTTGTCAGCGACAAGGGGTCACCCAGTTCATCGACCAACTCACAAGTGCCCAGAAATGCAACCGGACTGGAGCCGGACAATGATATGAAGTGCAAGGTGGCGATTTCGCCGTCGTCCGGTACCGTCAGAGGATTCATGAAATCCTCCCAGATGATATGGACTCCTCCACTGCCGCCATTGATGGTGGCGCCGATGAGAACATCGGATGCAACCGAGGCGTACGTCATGGCTGCATCGTCATAGCTGAAGTGGAGTTCCAGCCCGGCCACAGATGTAAATCCCGTTGCCGTAATGGGAACGGCGATGGAGTCGCAACTGGTAGTCGTGACCTGGCCTGCGGTCAGATCAATCGCATTGGCAGACATGACCGCGGCCGCGACACACAGAAGCGTCACCACGATCGTTCGATGTTTGGACATAGATCCTCCTTTACAGAATCTTTCATGTTAGTCTTCATCGAGTCAGATAGTTGCTGGATTCTTTCGTTCATTCAGTGGGTACATTTAGTCATGGCAATTAGCTCCTGCCTGCCCGGCAACATCAATATGTAAATCAACGGCGAGGGGAGTTTTGTCACCTTGTTATTCCTATATATAATATCAATCTACATTCACGCACTCGCGTATATCCAATCGGCGTATAACCAGCAAGAACGTTTGTCAAAACCTGTCAAATCTTCACACTTTCGCATTCGTACTGAACCCGCAACGCCCAATAACAATCGCTATCGGGCCGGCAAAGCCTGAGCATCCCGCAGCAGCGGGCCGCTCAGCTACGCCTATGGTCAAGTGATGGGTTCCGTTCATTGTGAACGGAACCCACCTCGTGAAAATTACTTCAGCAGCAACATCTTCCGCGACTCGGTGAACTCGGATGAGTTCAGACGGTACAGATAGATTCCGCTGGATACCAGTCGGCCCGATGCGTCGCGACCATCCCAATGCACAGTGTGCAAGCCGGCTGCCAGTTGGCCGCTGGCCAGGATTGTCACATGCTGACCCAACATATTGTAGATAGCAAGCGTCACGTTGGCCTGCCGCGGCAGATAGAACGCGATGTCGGTCTCCGGGTTGAAGGGATTGGGATAGTTCTGTCCCAACCAGAAGTCACCCGGAAGCGTTTCATCCACAACGCCCGAGGACGCCAAGACGCGACCGTTCTGCCGCAAAAGAGCGAACGGTGTACCGCTTTCATCCACGAGTTCGGCCGATGTGATTTCGACCTCGGTGAACTCATCAGGCTCATTCAATAGTGTGAACTCGAAGTCGGCCAGGATGCGCTCGGTCGCCAGATCGATCGGCTGACCAAGGTTCTCCCAAACCAGATGCACCGACGACTCATCATGGCTCATGGTCACATCGTTCATGACTTCCGACTTCAGTCCTGCGAAAGCCAGATACTGCGGATCAAACTGCAGATGGAGTTCCACACCCGCAACAGGCGTTCCACGACCCAGAATAACGGGCAGCGTTACGGTCTCCCCCGTGGCGCTGACGTCGTTCATGGTCAGTGTCATTTCGCCGGCGGTGGCATGGGCATCTCCCTGCCGTCCGGCTGTCGCCGCCGCAGATGGTGACCAGGTGTTGTTCACGTCACCCTTGCGCACACCCACGAAACTGGAATCGGTTTGATCGAAAGTGCTCAGCGTCGTAGTGATGAGATCCGGGACCGGACACCAGTCGGTGGTACTGACCGGGTAGCTGGAGTCGACGAAGGCCCAGTTGCCACATGGCAGCGTATCCAATACAGCCAGGTAGCGACGCATCTTGATTATATCGCTTACGCTACAGCGACAATCGCAGTTCACATCGCAGGCGATGAGTTGATAACCGCTGGTGAACGGGTCCAACACGGCCAGATGACGGCGTATTTTGATAATATCGGCTACCGAAACACCCGGGTCGTTCGCTCCATGGGATGGGGTCACGACGTAGTTGCCGGACGCCAGGTCGGTGAATGCATAATGTCCGGCGGCGTCGGTAACGGTATTCGCAACAGCGCCTCCGGCCAGATCCACGGTCACGCCCGGCATCTTCTTGACCATGTCGTAGTAGACGACGTTGCCTTCGATGCTGTGAGTTGTCTCTTCGACAATCACCGAGCCACAACAGTAGCCAAGACCCGGTATCGGATCACCGACCGGATCAACCACTTCGTTACCAGACAACCAGCACATCTCGCAGGTATCGCCCTCGCTGCCGAGGACGTTGAACCAGATCGTGTCGATTGCATCGCCGTCCGGCACAGTGATGGGATTCATGAAGTCTTCCCACACAATGTGTACCTCGCCGCCGGTACCGTTTACGGTCGCGCCGTCAAGGTAGCCTGTTCCAAAACCCACAAAGCCGAGACAGTCGACAAGGTAGGTTAGGTGGAATTCCAGGCCGCCGATCGGCGTCGACTGCATTCCGTTGGCAATCACCGGCACACCAACCACACTTCCGGGTGAACCAGTCACCATGGCGACTTCAAAGCCGGGATCGCAACTCGTCGGTCCGCACTCACCTTCGTAGTCCTGATCAGACATTGATGTATGTACGTTAACATAGCTGCGGCTCGGCGGAGTGAAGGAACAATCCTGTTTTACAGGGGTAACCGTACCCGACCAACCACACGGCACGGCGCAACGGTAGAAACCGTTGGCGTCGGTAATCTCGTCCGGACACGGCAGCCCTGTCATGGTGACACCTTGGATACCTGCACCGGTGGAGTCGCGGACATAGCCGGAAAGACTGTAGGTAATCGGGATGCCGGTGTAGTTCTGGTTCGACTGGGGGGTTGTGACATTGGCGTAGTCTATGTACTCCGGGGAGAATTCCCAACAGTCCTTTGACGGCGTGACGCGACCACTCCAACCGTAAGGGACCATGCGGTCATAGTACCCACTGCCATTGGTGGAAACCTGGCCGAGACCGGAGAATGTCATAGTAACACCGGGGATTCCAACACCGTCCGGATAACGAACATAACCAGAGATCATCTGGTCCGGCTCGTCACACGGGATGGCCAGGATATCAACAGTAACCGGGTTTTCGTCCGGATCATTAGACCAGACCTGCAACTGACCTGTAACCTGACTGCCGCCGAGTTGATTCCAGTCAACTACCACCGACACCGTTTGGTTGCCGCCCGCCGCTACCGTAAATGAACTGGGGCTGGCCGAAAGCCAGGATTGTGGAGAGTCGATATTGCTCACAACCAGAGGTGCCCCGCCGTCGTTGTACACGACAAAGACATCACTACCGCTGACCGCTAGCAGGGCGGCGGCGGCATTGATCCGACCGGTACCCAGCAAGCCTATGTATGATGGATTCTGAGCATCGATATTATCGGTGTTGTCCTTGATGATTGCCGTGACCTGGGCCGGGGTCAGGCTGTTGTTGACCGAGAAGATCAGTCCGGCCAGTCCGGCCACGTGGGGAGCGGCCATGGAAGTTCCGTTATAGTAAGCATACGAATCGACGACGGTGGACCTGATACTCACTCCGGGCGCAGAGACATCGACCCAGCTACCATAACTGGAGAAACTCGCCTTTTGATCACTGCTGTTAGTCGCGGCTACAGCCAGCGTCGTGAGTAGGTTGCCCAGCGAGCCGGCGTCCTGGTCGTTAGCGTTGCCGGCTGCATAGCAAGTAACGGCGCCCAGGTTGTACGCGTACTGGACGGCGTTTACCAGAATAGTCCCGGTACCGGATCCGAAACTGAGGTTGATCGCCTTGGCGCCGTTGTCAGCGGCGTACTGAATGCCGTCGGCAGCATCCGCCAGCATCACGTAGCCGTGACCGTCCGTAGCCTGATATCCGGCGCGCACCGGCATGATGCTGCAATTCCATCCCAACCCGGCCACACCGATGCCGTTATCCGTTACGGCCGATGCAATACCGGAACAGTGGCTGCCATGTCCATCGAAATCCATAGGATTATTGTCACGCGTATCCCCATCCTCACCTATCGCAGCGTTGCTTGTAGCGGTGAGGAAGTCCCAGCCCCGCACGTCGTCTATGAAGCCGTTGCCGTCATCATCAACGCCGTTACCGGGAATCTCCCCGCTGTTATTCCAGATGTTAGCGGCCAGATCGGGATGGTCCCAATCCACACCGGTGTCGACAATAGCAATCACTACACCGCCGCTACCCTGGCTCTGATCCCACCCCTGGGGCGCTGATATTTTGGGCAAACCCCACTGATTGACATAGTCCGGATCGTTGGGTGTCACCGTAACAGGCAAGAGATAGTTCAGATCAATCAGTTCCACCAAATCCGATTCATAGAATGCACGTACGGCCGCTTGAAAATCGTAAGGTGGGACGATTCTGATCAGGAATGTATTTCTCAATAGGGGTGAATCGTTCCGCCCCGCAAACAATGTCCTTGCATACTGGGCACCGTGCCGCGATGCAATCAGATCTAACTCTGCGATTCCGGTTCTGAATCCCGCTCCATTCTGCGCCACGGACAAGGGAGTGTCGTGCTTGATCTTGACGATCAGTTCTCCCGGAAGGTGCCGAGCACTCACATCCGGCATGACTTTCTCCGGTGGGAGGTAGTCATCGCCAGCCGCTGAGCCGCGGCACTCCTCCTCAACCGTCAAAGACATTGGCTCAACGCGAATGTCGGGATCAAGAGGCTGCACGTCCACGACGTACTCGCACCAGTTGTTGGTCTCGTCGAGTTCGGGGATAACATCGGTGACATCGTGCACCACGCGAACTGTGTGATTGCCGGTCGTCGCAAAAACATACACAAAGTCCTGCACCCATCGGATATCACCCGGATCCATCAGCGTGCTGAACCAGGTCATTAGTGAATCGCCGTCGACGTACAAGGTGCTGTAGAAGTTCACTGTGGTCGAGGCCACGCCGCTATTAACAAGACCGAAGTCGATGTAGGCATTCTCCCCCACGACAGGCGGTGATTGAGTATTAGTACCGACTGTGTTAGAGACAACGATGGGACCATCCCAGCCGTCAATTGTGTGACACGTAATATCCGGGTCGAGGCATTCGATTACCATCGTGGCGACCTCACAACTGTTGTTGGTCTCATCACCCTCGGCAATCGCATCGGTGTAATCGATTTCCAGCGATACGATATGAGTACCGGCAGTGTTGAACAGCATCGGATAATCGGTCAACCAAATGTAGAATCCGTTGTCATGCGGCGGGTCCTTAAACCAGGCCGCGACAACCGTACCGTCGACCAGCAGTCGTATGTAGTAGCGATCGGTTGTCGGCGCACCGCCTGAGTTACCAACCGCCCAGTCGACGAAGGCTGTGTCGCAGAGTCGAATCGTATCCTGAGTGCTGGTGCCTCGAACAGCCGACACCACGATGGGCCCATCCCACCCGGGTGAATAGCAGTGCAGGTCCGGTGGCACGTAGGCCGGGTACCAGTGGTAAGTGAAGCAGCAACTGTTATCGTTTTCGTTTTCTTCATCGATCAGGCCAGTGTGGTCGGCCACAATACAGATTTCGTGGTCACCGGCGGGCAGGGTTCGCGCGTAGTCGGCCACCCAGGTCCACCAGTTCGCGCCCAGGTCATCGGTAAACCACTGAGTTATGTAGTTTCCGTCGATGTACAGGGCGGTGTAGAACCGCCCGACGACATCGCCCGCACCGTCGTTGATAACGGACCAGTCAATGTAGGCCGGCTCATCAGCGGTCAGACTATCTGCCGTGTGCGTACCGGTGACCGACGAAGCCACGATGGCTGAGTCCCAGCCGGCCGGAACGTAGCAGCGCAGGTTCGGAAGCGGCACTTCCCAGTGAACCCAGAGATCCAGGTAGTTAAGTTGCCCCGAATCGCTTGCGTAGATATCGTCAACCCAGATGCCGAAGTAGCCGCGCGCATCGTCCCCGTCGAAGAAGTGGGTCGTGCGGTGATTCAGGTATATATTGCCGTCATCAGCTGCGTCGTCGTCATGGCCACCGTCAGTGCGACCTCCGAGATTATCATAAACCAGCAGTTCTCGCTCGGCCGCTCCAGTGAACAGGTAGATTTCATAATCGCCGCAATAAAACGTGGACGGATCGCCGCCCTGGGGGCCGATATACGTACGGTACTCAAAATTCGTTACTACGGCCCCCGGAGGCGCCTGCGTACTGTCGATAACGCGCACCCAGACGGAACCCAAATCGGGAATAGGCATGTTAATCTGACCGGTGCTCACAAAGTACGGATTGGCTATGGCCCGTGAGGATTCGTCGACCGAAAGCATCTCGGCGGCGGAAACCTCTCTCCCATCCGTCACGATCTCACGCGACGATGCCGGTTCCTTATCAATGTCCAGTCTAATCCTGGACACACCGCTCTGGGCCACGGTGCGGTCGTCATCTGCAGCGGTCTTCGTGGTCACCACATTCGGGTCAACGGGCGCCTTTTCGGTGTACGGTTTTGTGTCGACCGGCTGCACGGGCTCGGACGGTGTCACATCAACGACATCCATCCGTGCCGTCCCGACAACATCGATCGGTGCCGTCTCAAACACGGTCACCGGCGGCATGGTACCCCCAGCCGTTGTGCTGGGGACAGTCACCGGTTGGCCTTTCGGATTCTCCGCCGGCAAAGATCCGGCCAAAACGACCAAACCCATCGCCAACAGAATCAGTGCCCATGAACGTTTGCTAGTCATGGATCCTCCTCTTTTGTGAACATTACTTCTTCACTCTGTCTTATTCTATGTCACCGTCACGGCACCACCCCGGCACGCGCGTAGTGCGGCGCATGCCGGAGCGGTTCTCCGTGAGATTGCTACTTCATGAATGTCATCTTTCGTGTCTGCGTGAACGAACCGGCGTCGAGACGATAGAAATACACGCCGGAACCAACCGGATGGCCGTTCTCGTCCCGACCGTTCCAGACAACTTCGTAATCACCGGCCGCGAACTCGCCGGATGCGATGCAGTTCACGCGCTGGCCGACGATGTTGTACACGCACAGAGTTACATAACTTGCCTGTGGCAACCCAAAAGCGATATTCGTTTCCGGGTTGAACGGGTTGGGGTAGTTGGCGCTAAGGTAGGAGTTGCGCGGAACCAGTCCGTTGTCCGGGTCAATCGCGTTCGGGCTCGCCAGCACCACCCATCCGCTCTGCCACGACGCGCTATAGGCCTCGCCGAAGGTGTCGACTATCTCACCCCTAATCGTGATCTCACCGGAGTCGGTCATGCCGCCCGCTACACGGAACCTGAGCGTAAATAGTGAGGCGTTGTCGGTGGCGTCGATGGGGTTGTTCAAGTCTTCCCACACCAGGTGGATTTCACCATCGATATCGTTGGCCGTGAAGTTTGATACACTCGCCGATGTGACGTTGACAAACGCAAGCTCCTGTTCAAAGTACGACAGGTGCAATTCCAAGCCGGACAGTTGACCGGCGTCCGTAGCCTCTATCTGGACGTCCACCAGGTCACCTACCACGACGTGTCGCACATTGAGCACGGACACCGTGGCTCCACCGGCCGCATGTGTTGCCCCCGTCCCTCGTTCGGCAATAGCCGGTCCGACCGGCGCCCAGGTGTTGTTGACGTCGCCGAGACGGACGCCGACGAAACTGGAATCGGTCCAGTCATAATTCAGGGCGCCCATGATCACCTGTGGGGCGCTGAACCAATTGGCATCGTTTATGGCGAAACTTGAATCGACAAAGACCCAGTTGCCGCACGGCAGGCCCTCCAACTGAGCGAGGTATCGACGAATCTTGACTACATCAGACACACTAACTGTGCCTCCGCAGTTCACATCGGCGGCCAAGTATTTGTATGGCGAGTCGAACCTTTCAATGAAGGCCAGGTGGCGACGGATTTTCACTACATCGGCAATCGACACGCCAGCGGCGGCGTCCAAACGGTACGGAGTCACGACGTAGTCACCCGATGAGAGACCTCCAAACTCGTAGTAGCCGTTCACGTCGGACATTGTCGTAGCGATAGCACCGCCGGTAAGATCAACCGTAACATCGGGCACGTGCTTGACCATGTCGTAATACACGATGTTACCGGAGATGCCAAGTGCGGCCTCGCAGCGACAACCCTCGACCGGCTCAGAAGAAGGACCCTCGCCGCAGTCATTAAACGCCGTGATTTCATATAGGTAGCAGCCAGGTTCGACATGGTCGGCGTACAGGGTCCCTTCGATCGACGCTACCCCCTGACCATCACGGTAAACGCGGTAGCCCAGGGCACCATCCACAGCCGGCCAGCGAACCAGAATCGAGTCACAGTTATTGGTGCTGGCTTGTACCCCGGTCACCTGCTCCGGCGGCCACAGGGCCGTGCAACAGGCGGGATTCGAAGGACTCGATTCGCCGCAATTGTTCTCAGCGGTGACGTGATAGCAGTGTTCGGTAGCTTCGGGACTGTTATCACGCCAACTGGTGCTGGTGGTAGACGAATAAGCTATGCCATCACGGTACACGCGGTACAACGTAGCCCCAGCCGAGGCCGACCACGCCAAATCAATATAACCACAACCGGGTGTACAGCTCAGCGAGACCGGTGGTTCGGGTGGTCCCAGAGCGGTGCAACAGGCGCGTGGTGAATCACCCGATTCGCCGCAAACATTGACGGCCGTGACGTGGTAGCAACGCTCACCGCTGCCGGGGCTACTGTCCTGATAACCGGATCCAGACACGGTAATAAGGAAGGATCCATCCCGGTACACCCAGTAGCTGGTCGCTCCCGATGACAGTGACCAGTCGAGACTGATAAAGCCGCAACCGGGTGTGCAATAGAGATTACTCAGCGGCGGTGGAGCCGATAGCGCCGTACAGCAGGACGTGGTAGTAGCCGGAGCCAGACCGCAGACATTTTCGGCCCGGACGGCGTAGCACCGCTCTGAAGCACCGGGACTATTGTCTCGATAGGAAGTACCGGCAATACTCGTAAGCAGCGTGCCATCACGGTAGAGCCGATAGGATGTGGCGCCTGAGGCAGCGCTCCAACTTACATCAATATAACCGCAACCAGGCGTGCACGACAAGCCGGTCACAGAGGCTGGAACGGTCAGGGCCGTGCAGCAGGACTGCGCAGATTGGCTCGACAAATCACAGTAGTTCTGGCCCGCTACCCGGTAGCACCGCTGAGATGCACCGGGGCTGTTGTCACGATAACTGGTGCCGGCAACCGTTGTCAGCAATGCACCATCGCGATAAATCCGATACGACGTAGCATTGGTGGCAGCGTTCCAACTCAGGTCAATATAACCACAACCGGCTGTACAGGCCATTCCGGTCGGCGTAGCAACCTGCGGACAGGTCACAGTCACTCGGAACGTATCGGTGTTTACCTCGGACCCGTCAGACACCTCAACAGTGATATCACAATAATGGGGAGAGGTGCTTGCCGAAGGATCGATATTGATAGTGTAGCCGCTAATAGTGACACCGCACGAATTCGAGCCGATCAACCGAAAACTCAATTCCGAATCAGAACATTCGGTATCGCTGGCATAGCCCAACAGACTAAAGGACTGGTGGGCGCCTGCCACAATGGTCCGATCAGGGATACCTGAGATAGAGGGGCTCACGTTGTAGTCGATTGCGTTCTCCTTGATCGCACTCACCGGCGCACAATCAGGATACCCATAGCTTCTCCAGGCACTCCAGAACTCGATAAAACGGTTGTCATTCTGGGATTCAAAGACATTGTAGATTCTGACGAATCCGCCATCGTAGTGATCAAAGCCGTCATCAGCATTATCATACATATCATTGAGAGCAGCGGTAACACGTCCTTCGACGCAATCGCCGTTATCCCAGGAGGCCATCCCGCTACTATTTTCATAGTTGATAAGGTATTCTCCTACGTGGTGAACCACAGGACTGTTATATGTCGCGATGGACAGGAATTGCGCCCACCCTTCTGTCCAGGCGCAATTTTGGTGATGGCAGCGGTTGATGTAGTGAGGGTCTGGACAGTAAGAGGTTGGGAACCAGTTGCCATACAGATGGTACATTGCAAAGTGACCATATTCATGGACAATAACATCGGGGCTTCGCGCCGTATTGGAATTAGGAATGTGGATCTGCCCACCAGTGTGGTAATGCGCCCAGCTCCCTTCCGGATACTTACACTCAACATTGGGCATAACATATCCCGGTCCTCCATTGCGGAACAGATTCCAGGCATCATTGCCGAAATGGAAGATCCACCAAGCCTGATTCTCCCCTCCAGGTGTCCGCCAGGTCCCAAGGCTGACGGTCCCGTCGGGGACCTCGCTTTGTGTCGGTTGGGGAGTCCATCCGTCATACGTATTATTAGACGCATCCCGGACCGTGAAAGCACCGTTGGATGCTACGATCACCATATACGGGTCAAGGAATGAACCCTCAAGCCATCCGTCGCTATTATTGAACCAGGGCGACGTGAAGGTGCCATCGGTCCCGGTGAGCGCAAACCCTAGGTAATCGTCTCCGGAGAATGTGTCGTCATCGTAGAAATATACGGTCGCCCAACGCACGGAGCGATCCGTGCCGCTGGTATCGGGATAAATCCACCGTCCCGTGAATCGCACACTGCCGCGAGACGGCGCCGATTCGGGACTGACGTCCTGATACCAATCGTCATCGATGGGATTGATTTGAAGATAGTTGGGATCGGGAAGCGGGGGCGTCCCTGTGTCCTCTGTCTGTTCAAGTTGCACCTCTCCCTCAACCTTTTCAGCCTGACGAGACTTAGTGTTCCGTTCAGTGTACGGGGTAACTTGGAAGCCGATGTTGCCCGGTAGCGCTTTGAAGTACATTGAACCGGTACCACCCATGTAGTAGACAGAATCGTCGGTAGTGCGAACGAAGACCTGGACATCAAACAGGCCCGTGTCGACGATTGTTAGATCAAAACTCCCCTCAACGACGCCGTACGCAGCGACCCGATCTATGGTCGACCGCCTGGGAGAAATTGACTCGGCCTGCTTAGGCAACAGCAGATTCACACTCAGATTCTCAAAGTCTTCGTCCGACTCTATTCTGTATTTAATGTTGAACACATCGTTGAACTTCGGCTGTTCTTCGAGAGACAATGTGACTTTAATCGGTGAAAATGTTGTTTCCACCGGACCATTCTGTTCGCCATCCTTCGGGGCTTGCACACCAAAGGCAAGCACAAACAGTATAAATAGTGAGACAGTTGCGATCAATCTTCTATCCATTGTTACCTCCATGTTTGATTCTTCTATTCAATGATTCGCGCATCTTCGTTGCGCTGCGAATCCGCTGTCTTTGCGCAAAACTCGGAAGCACGGCAGCCACACGAGCCAGCAACCATAATTGTCATAGTTTCATCCACCTCTCCTCAATTCTCAGTCCCGTCTGCGTTTTCGTCCTCTATTCAAAAGCTGACGACCTCCGGTGCCGGCGCACTTGTCTCTGAGCGCCGGAGCAGTTCATGCATGAATGATCCATAAGGTCAAGCTACGAAAACAATCGTAGACAATAGGGACCCCTGTCCCTGCTGTTACTGCCCGATATTTCTATATTATAAAACTAGGCTCTCTGCAATGCGATGTCAAGCAAAAAACGCCGTTTGGGGGCGTTTCTTGGGGGTTTATGGAGTCGCATGCGATGGACAAATGCGTCGCGTATCACATGCAAATCGCATCCAGCGTAGACTCTGACGGCATTATCGCTATAACGGTTATTCCGCAGAATTCATGTTCAAGATGTCATCCGGGATCAACCGCCCAGTATCTGATCCCATTGGACCACCTCGATGGCGGGCGGTTCGGTACTATCAGTGATGCTCTGGAAAATCAAACCATCGGAGCCGAGCAGGGCCGACAACGCCGCAGATGATCGCTTGGGTGAGAAGGTGGCCAGAATCTCGCCTCCGGTGTTGGTGAATGATCCCGGCCAGATCAGCATCCGCCCGGTCTTGCGAATGGAGTCCGGGCTGAGTCGCGCGGGCATGGGAGATAAGCGATAGTCCTTCCACCCTACCATCTTCTTGAGGGCTGGTAGCACGAATATGGCGCAAGTCACAGCCGTCGATAGCGGGTTGCCCGGAAGTCCGAACAGCAGTTGGTCTCCCCTTCGCGCGTAGTATACCGGCTTGCCCGGCTTTATCCGCACCTTATGAAAGATCGATTCAAATCCGGCCGCTTCGGCCGCCTCAATCACCAGATCGCGCTCACCGGCCGAAACACCGCCCGAGGTCACGATCACATCGGTGTCACTCGCCATGATCGTCTGCAACTGCTCAACACTGTCATCCACGCCGGTCAACCGCTGCAACGCTCGACTAAACGGCCTCACCATGGCCTCAATCGTGTACAGATTGGAGTTGTACACGGCGCCTGGAGGCAATACGTCGCCGGGTGGAACCAGTTCATTACCGGTGGTTGCAATGAGCACTGACGGTCTGTTGCGCACGGTCACCTCAGACAACCCAATCGAGGCCACCAGCCCGATGTCAAGCGGACCTATCCGATCACCGGCTCTGAACAGCTTCTGCCCCGTCTTGATATCCTCGCCCGGGGCGCGAACATAGGCGCCGCTTTCAACTGCCTGGTGGAACGTGACCTGTCTATCGTCATAAGTTGTGTCCTCAAATCGCACCACCGTGTCGTAGCCATCCGGCACCGGCGCACCGGTCATTACTTTGACCGCAACCCCTTCTTCGCATGGAGTCACCTGGGCATCACCGGCAAAGAGGGTGTCACGATACGGCAGGACTACGGCACTGGAACCATCGCACTCGGACAACCAAGGTGCACAGACCGCGAATCCGTCCATGGCCGAATTGCGATACGACACCACATCGATGCCCGACACCACATCCTCGGCCAGGCAATAGCCGACGGCATCACCGATAGCACGGTCGACTTTTGGAAGGACGGATACGTTGTCGAGGATGGTTTGGGTAGCTTCTTTGAAACTGATCATGAGTCAGCCAGGTCCTCCTGACAGTCGGTGATGGCACCGGCAATCAGCTTAAGGGGATGCTTGATGACGGGTAAGATAAACTGCAATATCTCCTGCACCGCTTTTGGCGAACCGGGCATATTGATAATGAATGAATGCTCGGTCACACCTGAGACAGAACGTGAGAACATAGCGTACGGAGACTTGTCGCGACTGAAAGTACGGATAGCCTCATCAAGGCCGGGGGTGGGGCGGTCCAACAGAGTGCGCGTAACTTCCGGAGTGTTGTCACGCCCACCACACCCGGTACCGCCGGAAGTCAGAATGAGGCTGTATCGGCGATTGATTAAACTCGTCAAAGCCGCGCGAATCGCCATCGGTTCATCTGAGACCACGACCGATTCCGTCAGATCGAATTCGGTGCCATCTAAGATTGCTTGAATCACCGGCAGACACCTATCTTCTCTTTGACCTCGGGATGCTCGGTCGGAGATGATTGCAACGCCGACAGTGAAATTCATCTCATCCCCACACTATGGCATCACCGACGCGAATGACGCCGCCTTTCAGTACGCGCACAAATACCCCTTCGCGCGGCATGATACAGTCGCCGACCGCCTCCCGAATGTGGCAGTCATTGTGACACTCCTTGCCGATTTGGGTCACTTCCAGCACAATGCGCTCGCCAACCAGAAGCTTCCGGCCAATCGAAACATCCTCAAAGTCGAGCCCCATTGTGGTCAGGTTCTCGGCAAAGACGCCCGGCTTGAGATCGACCAGATGTCCGTCAAGTTTTGAGAACGACTCCAGAGGCAACAACGACACCTGACGTTCGGAGCCGGCATGGGCGTCACCATCAATGCCGTAGTCTTTCACCAACGTGGCTGTATTGACATTGTGCTTCTGGTCCCCTTTTGTCTCTGAGACTGAGATGCTATGTATCCGTCCGTCTGTAGTCACCAGAGCGGCCTCCTGTTTTCTCCAACAATATCAAGTCCGTAATAACAATGTCCCTTTGCGCCGCCTTCAACATATCATAAACGGTCAGCGCCGCAACGCTGCAGGTAGTGAGCGCCTCCATCTCGACGCCGGTTCTGGCCATGCAGGTCGCCGTGGCCCGGATGACAACAGAACCGGCCGCTTCATCCAGTTCAAATACAACCTCCACGTGATCGAGTCCGACCGGATGGCACAGCGGGATGAGTTCGGCAGTGCGTTTAGCCGCTTGAATCCCGGCCAGCTTCGCCACCGTGAGGACATCACCTTTGGCGACGCGGCTTTCAGTCAGCAATTGGAACGTCTCGGAGTTGAGTCTAACGGTCACTGTTGCTGTGGCGCTCCGCTTGGTGACGCTCTTTTGGCTGACATCAACCATGCGGGCTTTGCCCTTTTCGTCGACGTGAGAGAGTTTGGCCATCCTAACCTCCCATACTTATGAATGACGGCAGGTTTTCGTTTGACTGCGTCGCCCCGGCGCAACCGAGATACTGTTTGGAATTGACCAATTCGTCAATGGCGGTCACCGCGGCGTCATGGCCTCTTTCCAGGAGTTCGAACAAGTTGACGGCCCGGTTCGAGAAAAGACAACCATAGAGCCGGCCGTCGGAAGCCAGACGCAGTCGATCACACTCGGCACAAAAGGGATGACTGACCGGGTTGATAAAGCCGACGCGGATATTCAGTTCGGGCGACCGGTAATATCGTGCGGCGCCGGCTGCCTCTGAAGCCACCGGGGTCAGGTCAAAAGGCAGGTGCGATCTTACCGTGTCGCCTGAGACAAACCGATGGTCACGGTTTGGCGTCGAACGAGTCGGCATGAACTCAATGAATCGAATGTCGACCGACAAACGATCTGCGAACCGCACCAATGCCTCCGCCTCGTGGTCATTGACTCCTTTCATCAAGACACAGTTGAGCTTGACGGTTTCGAGCTGCTCAATGGCCGCATTGATGCCCGCTACTACACGATCCAGAGCATCGACGCCGGTGATACTTTTGAAACGATCGCGATCCTGCGTATCAAGGCTGATGTTGACGCTGTCCAGCCCGGCCTCGGCCAGTTTTCCGGCCAGCTTGTCCAGCAGCAGTCCGTTGGTAGTGAGGCCAAGGAGCAGCGCGCCATCAAGACTGCGGGCATACTCAACCAGATCCGGCAGTTTCTCATATAATGTGGGTTCACCGCCGGTGAAGCGAACCTTCCCGACACCCAAACGGTACAGCAATTCAAGAGCCTTCTTGAACAACTCGGGGTCACGCTGAGCGACGCCCGGTGACGTTTCATTCTCGGCCGGACGACAGTAGAAACAGTTGAGGTTACAGCGGCTCAACAGAGATACCCGCAGATAGTGCAACCTTCGTGGATCAAACACCGGTTGGCTCCGTGGAAGGGGCAAGATACTGCCGGACTATGAATGTAACCAATCCGTCAATGTCGTCGAACGCGAACCGCGGCACCTGCATCTCCGGCAAGGTTGGACCATATAAGGCCACGATGTTGCCGGGGAAATCCGTATCACCGGCTTCTCGATTTCTTGTCACCAGCAGTTTCGGTCGCATCGCGCTCCGGTCGCCCTCGACCAGACAGATGTCGAACTGTGTGGCTATGACGTCCATCAAAAGTTGTCGATGCGCCCCTGTCGAGTCGGCAAACAGAGCCAACTCCGAGCCACTGATGGCCAGGGTCATTCCGGCGCCGGCTCGACGATGGCGGTGGCTGTCTTTGCCGGGTTGATCGAAAGTGTGAGCATGAGAGGTGTGCTTCACAGTAGCTACCCGATAACCAAGTGACACCAGGCTCTTTGCAAGAGTTTCCACAAGCGTGGTTTTGCCGGAGTTTCGGCTGCCAACGATACCCAACTCAACCATGCCGGACTCCGATGCCCTTCAGATCGCTGGGACAATTGATATTTCGCCACTTCTCATTTCCAATGGGCAGCAAACGATGCTCAAGACCGGCGATGGCCTCTATCATCCTGAACTGACCGACAGCGGCTCGCCTCTTCAGGTGCGGCAGCGCCGACCTGTGATAGATGCCGCACAGTGGTTGTGGCAGATCGGACTCGCGCAGACCCAGATACTGTTCACCTCGGTATGATGCGCATAGGCGGTCGATAATCTTGGCGTCAAGATCGTACAGATCGGCCGCGGTGATGAAACAGCATTCTTGCGCGCAATCCTCAAGCGCCGCTATCACACCGGCCAGAGGACCTTCTACTTGCGGATTGTCCAGAAGAACTTCACAGCCAAGCGACTTGAACTTGTCAAAGCTGCGGGCCACCAAAGTCACGGATGCGAAAGCCTCCCGACAAATTCCAAGAGTCCGCACCAGCAACGGTTCACCGCCGCATTTCAGAAACAGCTTGTCTCGTCCCATGCGACAACTTTGACCACCGGCCAGAATGTAAGCATTGTCAATCCGTACCATAAGAAAACCTCCACCGACAGGCAGAGGGATATATCATATCTCACTCCTTTGCCAAGTCGGGCAGGCCGGGCGATTGCTCCCCCGACCGTAGAGTCCCTGGCGACCACGTGGGCCCCCCAGGGTTCGGAGCGTATTGAGACTGTGTCTGGTCATAGAAATCCCGGACATCAGTCAGTTTTTTGTTACCCTAAGTTAACAAGAATAGAGGCCGTCTGGCAAGTCCCAAAATCGGTTTTGTTGCCCCCGGCGAAACCTTTTCGTCGACCTGGCGGGTTGTTGAAGAGATCGGGTCAAGAGGCAGAAAAACGGTCTCCTTGCGCTGCAAGTCATTCCCGCGCAGGCGGGAATCTATCTGAATCATCGAGTTACTGGATGCCCGCCTTCGCGGGCATGACAAATCCGGTAGGTTCCAAGCATGATGAAGCCCTTTTTCAACAAGCTGTTAACCGAGATCCCCCACCACGTCTTCGACTTCCTCCAGTATCTCGCAGGACCGCACCAGTTTCTGCATACAAGTGTGATCCGGGTAGAGGGGACGGTCAACGTCGAGATAATCCACGTGGCGGCGGATAACTTCGTGTGCTTTGCGCACGCCGTCGCCGAACCGGTAATCACGGAAATCGAGCGCCTGGGCGGCAGCCATGAATTCGATGCCGAGGACACCGTAGGCGTTGTCCAGAATCTGCATATTCTTGATAGCCGTATTCATCCCCATCGAGACGAAATCCTCCTGATCGGCCGCGGCGGGAATCGATTGGATCGAGGCTGGGGCAGACAGCATGCGCTGCTCGACAATCAGCGAATCCGCCGTGTACTGGCTGAGCATCAACCCTGAAAACATCCCGGCTCCCTTGGTCAGGAAAGCCGGCAGGCCGACACTCAAGGCCGGGTTATTCAACCGGTTCATGCGACGTTCCGACATAACACTGACCATCGTGACGCAGGCGCCGGCCATATCCATCGGCACCGACACCGGCGTACCCTGAAAGTTGGCGCCGGATAGTTGGATGTCCTCCTCAGGAAAGAAGACCGGATTGTCCCCTACCCCGTTCAGTTCAATCTCTACCTGCGAACGAGCATAGGCCAACGCATCGTGCGCCGCACCGATCACCTGCGGCGTGGAACGCATGGAATACGCATCCTGCACTTTGCAGGGAACGCGCCCCTCAGCCAGGTCACCGCCGGCGACAAGTCTGCCGATAGCTTTAGCACTACGCACCGCCCCGACAAAACCACGAGCCTCGTGGAGCTTCACCGTGTACGGCCGCATGTTGGCCTTCAGCGCTTCCAAAGACATGGCGGCGGCAATCTCGGCCTGCTTGAGCCAGCGACCGGCGTCATTAAGAAAGATCGCGCTCATGGCCGTGAGCAGATTGGAACCATTGATGATTGCCAAACCGTCGCGCGCTTGCAGGCCCGGCACGGGAATACCCGCCTTCTCCATGGCCGTTTTTCCATCGAGAAGTTTGCCTTCAAAATACGCCTTGCCTTCACCAAGCATCAAAAGGGCAATCTGCGACATCGGGGCCAGATCACCACAGGCACCCACCGAACCCTTCTGGCAAACGAACGGTGTCACCCCCTTGTTCAACATCTCCACCAGCGTGAGGGTGATCTCCGGACGCACCGCCGACTGACCATGAGCGTGGACATTGATCCGGGCGGCCATAGCGCCGCGCACGAATTCTATCGGGGCCGGATCGCCGATCCCGGCGGCGTGATTGTAAATCAGGTACTTCTGGAACTGCTTCACCTGGTCGTCGTCAAGCACTACTTCCGAGAACTCACCGATACCGGTATTGACGCCGTACATAATCTCACCGGCCTTGATTTTCTTCTCTAACATGGCGCGGCATCGCTTAATCCTCTCCAGGGCGGCGGCGTGAAGTTCCACCTTCTCATCGTGCCTGGCTATGGCCACGAGCTTTTCAATCGTGAGGTTTGAACCGTCTATGACTATGGACATTTCTCTTGCTCCAAAAAAAATCGTTGTTGGGATGGTTTAGAAATTGACAGCGTAGAATTGTAGCTAAACCGCCTACGTGTCCTGCAAGCCGGAGGCTGAGTTCGGTGTGTAACGAGTCATCACCTTAGTCGCCGGTCTGGCCAGACGACTCCGGTCGAATCCACAGTAACGCATACTCTCCAAATCAACACCTCCTTCAGTGCTTTCGAAAGATAGGGCACAAAAAGCGGTTGTCAATCGGTTTCGCCGGACCCTAATTGCTGTATGGCGAATGAACGAGACCTGACAGCATACCTGAAAGCCCAGCCGTTTGTAGCTTTCGACACTGAGACCACCGGCCTCTGGGCGCCCACCCACCGGATCGTGGAAATCGGCGCCGTTCGCTTCCATCTTGAGTCTGACCAAGTAGAGACCTTCAACTCCCTGGTCAACCCCCAGCGACCGATGCCCGAGGAGGTTATCAGAGTTCACGGAATAACCGATGACATGGTCGCCTCGGCCCCTCCAATTGAAGAGGTGATGCCTGAATTCATTTGTTTCTGTGACGGGGCGGTAATGATCGCTCATAACGCGCCGTTTGATATTTCGTTCGTGGGTTATGAGTTGGAGCGCAGTCAACTGCAATTCAGTGACAACCTGATTCTGGACACGGTCGATATCTACCGGCGACTCTTTCCCGGCCTGCCCGGATATTCGCTGCTGCGGTTAGCAAGGCAGTTCGATGTTGCTCAAACACAGGCTCACCGTGCGACCGCTGACGCTGAATACGTCTGTCGATTGTTCCAGAATGCAGCCTCACGATTTCCGATAATCGACGACCCTGAAGCCTGGCACTCGGCCTTCTCAGTGTACCGGATGCAGGACTATCGGAGCGAACCGACCGTCATCCCGGTGGGATTCGAGGATCTGGCGGCTGCTCGCGACGAGAAGCGCCGTGTTCGCATTAAGTACCGCAGCGCCGGACAAGAGGCGGCTTGGAGAGTGATTCGGCCACAATCTCTGCACGCGCTCGGAAATCATCTTTATCTCAGCGCTCACTGCGAAAGAGCCGATGCCGACCGTACGTTCAGGCTGGATCGAATCGAAAGCTACGAGGTGCTGGAGGATTAGCAGGCTATCGATAAAACGCCGCCAACGTCATTGCGAGCGACCAAAGACACTCGTGTCGTAGGGAGCGCGGCAATCTCATTCGGAAAGACTCACTCCTCGGCTTCGAAGGCATCAAGGCGGGCAAGGTTTTCTTCCACCATCTGGCACTGCAGCGGCATATTCTGCTTGTCATAAACTTGTAGCGCAGCCTCAAACGCTTCGCGCGGCCCAACCTCATGCTGAGCGAAGTCGAAGCATGACCTGTGTGGAAATGGGTTCGTTTTGCGGAAAAAAGTTTTTTCAAGTTGACTTCCCCCCCCCTCTTTTGAAAAACACACGAGCCACAACTTACGACTCCCGACAATGCCCCCATCCGGCGAATTGCAGTCAATTGGTGGTGATTTTGTGGGGGCGCTGAAGGAATCCAAAGCAGAAGAACCCACCCGCCGCAGAGCCTCTGGGTGGGGTACCGTGTGTGGTTCGAGGGAACGTTCAGTTGCCAAAACCAACTGTTGGGTGCTGTCAGGCGACTCGCCTGACAGCCATCACGTGTGAAGGCAGGCGTCGGGCGGGGTCGCCCAACACCACCCGAATAGTTACTCTGTGGGTGGCAGATGTCCACATCTGCCTGCGGCCCGGCCCTTGGGGAGTGTTGAAAGAGTCCAATTTCTCGTCATTGCGAGCGACCAAAGACACTCGTGTCGTAGGGAGCCGCGGCAATCTCATCCAGAACGTCTCACTCCTCAGCCTCAAAGCCATCAAGGCGGGCAAGATTGCGATCCACATGCTCGACCTGCATAGGCATGTCCTGATCTTGGTAAACTTTAAGTGCTGCCTTAAACACCTCACGCGCCTGTTTGCAATTGGTAGTCTTATCTTCTACTTCTCCAAGAACCGCAAAGGCAAGACCGAGGTTGTTCTGGGTCATGGCGTAATCCATAGGGAAGTGTTCCAGCGATCTGACCTTGAGTGCATCCCGATAAGCAGCTATCGCCTTCTTACAGTTAGTGGCTTTATCCTCATTGTAACCAATTTGCTGCAACGAGAGTCCCAGGTTGTTCATGGTTATGGCATAGTCCTTCGGGAAGCGCTCCAGCGTTCTGACCTTCAGCACTTCATGGAAAGCAGCAATGGCTTTCTTGCAGTTGGTCACATTGTCCTCTACTGTACCGAGTGATTGATATGTGGCACCCAAGTTGTTCTGGGTCGTGGAGTAGTGAAGTGGGGATCGCTCGAATGTGTAGACTCTCAGCGCTTCCTGATAGGCAGCAATTGCCTTCTTACAATTCCTTGTTTTGTGAACAGTATCACCTAAATCGCCGAGCATATAATAAGCAATTCCCAGGTTGTTCTGGGTCATGGCATAGTCCATCGGGAAACGCTCCAGCGTTCTGATCTTCAGCGCTTTCTGAAAGGCCGTAATCGCTTTCTGGCAATTGGCCGCTTTGTCCTCAATGTCACCAAGACTCCAATAGGCGGTACCCATATTGTTCTGGGCTTGAGCATATTCCATGGGCAGACGCTCCAGGGTGCAAACTTTCAACGCTTCAAGATAGGCGGCAATCGCCTTCTTGCAGTTGGCTACCTTGTCTTCAATGTCTGCAAGTCTCTGCAGAGAATCACCCAGACTTCCTTGGGTTCTTGCATGTCGCTCCGGGTGCGTATTCGATGTCCAAAGTAGCATTACGGCCGAGTGGATTTCAACGGCAAGTCGCTTCACCCTGACGTAATCGTCGCCCAAGTCTACAGAGAATTCCGTATGACTTGCTTGGATGCCAACATCGAACAACGCCTGCGGATCGTCGGAGAACAGCGCGGCCAACTCACAGAAGTTGTCAAGCAGTGAGCAGTCGACTGTGAATATCTGTTCGATATAGGTCTCTTCAACAGCGATGCCCTCTTTGCCGGGCCGGAGGAATGCCAGATTGGTCAGTGATTCGATGACTGGCTGCCATTTGAACTTCTTGAGCTTCAACTCCTCAATCTCTTCGCACACCTTCTTGATGTGCCCCTCGGAATAGATCCCGCCTTCTTCGTACACACCACCCATGAACAGCCGCTTGATTGAGCGCAGGACAGTGCGGCCCTCGTCAGTGCAGTCTTCGGCATATCGTTGTCGCATGGCTTCGATAGGGACAAAGATCGAACCGATGTTGCCGTCATACCGTTTGGGCATGACGTCGCCTGTTGCCTGCGCGACGGCCTCTGCCTCTTCTCGGTCTACCTTACCCACTTCCACCGGATCATTGAATAATGACGCGAATATCTGCTCCAGCGCAGACTTAGCCCTGGCCAGTTCCGGACCTTTGCGACAGGTGGCGACGATCAAGTAGCCGTTGTCGATGTACTGCTACAACAGGAGTTCAAAGTGCTGTTTGGCGACGTACTTGTTGATATCGTCGATTAAGAGCACACCTTTGCGGGTCCCCGACAGATGCTGGGGAACCTTGAACTCGTTCGGATTGACATCGACGATTCGCGGGATGGTGACAGCCGTCTTGTTTTCTGGATGTTTGAGGGCTTCGTAGACCGCTCGCGATTTGCCCGCAAGGGGATCACCGATAACCAGCACGTCTTGGCCGGCGGCGATTCGTTTCCTGATCTGGTCGATCTCGTCGCGCGCCAGACAGTAATCCCGAAAGCCGCCTTTGTGGCTGCCGCGCAGTTCACTCATCACCTCATCCGGCTGCAGGTCGGAGGACTTCTTCAGGACAGTTTTGTATAGTGCCTTGCGGCTGCGACGTCGTTTCAACCGAGCCTTAATGGCTGGCCCACCTAATATCACGCCGAAGCTGGCGCCAGCTATGACCAATCCCACAATTGTCAACGTAATCGGGTCCATCATTACTCCCAGATGTTAGGACAATATAGGCTGTTATGAATGCGCGAGCAAGGTCTAAGATGGACATTTGCACCCCCGAAGTGAAGCCCGCCCCAAACAAGTTTGAGATAGCCACCCGTTGTGGCGTACCTTGTAGTATGAGATTGCCGCGTCGCTGCGACACAAGTGTCTTCGGTCCTCGCCATGACGGGTTCCGGGGTTCATCAACAAGCTCGGACTACCGGGGCATGCGGCCCTTCGACTCCGCTCAGGGTGACAGGAGAAGCGCGCAGCGCGATGGGACCCATTTATGGCATGGGACCCATTTATGGCCTGCTTGACACGTCTAAGTTGTTGACAAGCCGGCTTGAAGCCTCTACCTTGCCCTGTGATTATGGCATCACCGTTTACCATGAAGAGCGCGCTGGCCGATTTCGGCCGCCGACTGTACGAGCAAGGCATGATCGCCGGCACCGACGGCAATCTCTCCGTGCGACTCGATGACGACCGCATCATGGTCACCCCCGCCGGGCTGCCCAAAGGTCGCCTGGCGGCCGAGGACATGGTGATCGTCGATATCAACGGCAAACATCTCCAGGGCAATCTCCGCGCCTCGGCCGAACTGGCGATGCATTTGTTGGTCTACCGGCGCCGTAACGACGTCAAGGCCTGCATCCACGCCCACCCCCCCCACGCGACCGCATTTGCCGTGGCCGGGATTCAGCTTGAGGAGGATGTCCTTCCGGAGGTGGTAGTGTCCGTTGGGCGCATTCCATTGACGGACTACGCCGGTCCGGGCACCGATGAGGTTCCGCGATCTATCGAACCGCACGTCGATACTTGTAACGCCTTTTTGCTGAGAAACCACGGTCTGCTCACGATTGGCGGGAGTCTGGAAGAGGCCTACAATCGTCACGAGGTGGTCGAGCATTATGCCCGGATTGTCCTGCTGGCGCGACATCTGGGAAATATCGAGGCCATCCCCAGCGAGGATTTCAAGCGACTCGAACGAATGCGCCAAAATATGGACAAAACCTGGGACCACAAAGTCTAACAGGTCGTTTCCGTGCCGATCAAGAAAATCATTGTCGAGAAGGCCAATCGGCTTTATCAGTCACCGCCGGATCTGATGTCGTTTCGACGGGCGGAGAAAAGTCGATCCCTTCTAAAGAAACCGGAAGTTCTGAATCTTGCTGATTTCCGGTGGCCGCCACCGCCCGACATCGCGCTATCCGACGATCATCCCTTGGCGCCGGCTGGTAAGGAGGCCATGCAGCGCCTGAAGGAAGAACTGGCTGGATGGTACAATTCGGTATATGATGCGCGGCTCAGCCCCCACCGGGAAGTCTTTATCGGCAACTCGATTTCAAGCAATTTGCTCTGCCTGGCTTTGGCCTTTGTCGATCATGGTGATATCGCCTTCGTGCCCGCTCTCGGCCTGCCCTTGTATCGCAAAGTGGTGACGGCCTGCGGCGGAGAGCCGGTGACTTACTCGGTCTCATCTCAGGATGACTGGCTGCCGAATTTCGAGCGGGTCGGAACACGGCTGGGACGGGTGGCACGAGTCCTCTTCGTCAATTCGCCCCATAACCCGACCGGAGCAGAGTTGGGCGAGAAAGATATGGCTGACCTGGTCTGGCTGGCCGGCAAGGAAAACATCATGGTAATCAATGACGCTGCCTATCAGACCGTCACCGGTCGCAAGCCGGCCAGTCTGATGAGTGCCGCCGGTGGTCGGAAGGTGGGCGTCGAGGTCGGTTCGTTCGCCTATCACTTCGGTCTGCCCTCCCTGCCTCTGGCTTTTGCTGTCGGCCACCGGGACGTTATCAGCGGGCTCAAGCAGGCCTCGGGGCTGGTTCGTCCTCATTTGTCGGCGTATCAGGTCCAGGCAGCGTTGGAGGCGATTCGCCAGTACCCTAATGGATCGCTGCAAAACGTTCGCCAACTGATATCATTGGCCGCCGCCGAGGCGGCCGTACTGATGAACATGCTGAAACTGGAAAAGGCCGGGTTCGATTCCGTTCCTTTTGCGTGGGCTCGGCTGCCCCGTCGCAGCCCGTCGAAACGCGCCGCCGATCGGCTGCTGAGGCGAAGTCGTATCCTCGTTACACCCGGCGCCGCTTTCGGTGACGTAGGCGAAGGTTACTTGCGCCTCTCCCTTACCGCCGGGGCGGAGACCTTTGCCCTGGCCCACAAACGACTCCGGAAGCGCCGCGCTGCTAAGCTGACTGAGGAAGAATGAAAGATATAATCCGCATGACCGGCATGTCGTTCTACGGCTACCATGGTGTCAGCGCCGCCGAACGCGAAACCGGTCGGATGTTCGAGGTTGATTGCGAGCTCGAAGTTGACCTGGCTGAGGCCGGCAAGTCCGATCAACTGACCGACACCGTCGATTATGCCCACGTATACGAAACGATAAGGGAAACGGTCGAGGGCAAAGCCTTCTCCCTGTTGGAGCGGTTGGCCGGAGAATTGGCGGCGCGGGTGCTGGATCGCTTCGGCGTCTACAGCGTGACCCTGCGCGTTCGCAAGTTGAACCCGCCAGTGCGTGGTGGTGTCAAACATATCGAAGTGGAGTTGACACGTCACCAGGCCGATACGGCAAAACTTATCGATAACCAGTCATAGAGGTATGCGATGTCTGAAACTGTCTTCATCCTGTCCGGATCCAATATCGGTGACCGCGAAAAGAACCTCGCGATTGCGCTGGAGAAAATGCACCTGATCGAGGGGTTGGAAGTCGTGGCTACATCGGCCATCTACGTATCGGAAGCGCAGGACATGGTCGGCGAAAATCCGTCTTTCATGAACCAGGTCATCATGGCCGACTACCGCTACTCCGCCAACGAATTGCTGAACGGTCTGGAACTGATTGAGAAGAAGCTCGGACGGACGGCAAAGGGCGAGAAGCTGCCACGCTCTATGGATCTGGATATCCTCACGTTCGGTCAGCAGATTATCGAGACCGACAGGCTTTCGATACCGCACCGGGAGTTGCTGAATCGTCCCTTTGCCATGGTGCCGATGTTGCAGATCGACCCAAAGGTAGTGCACCCCGTGACAAAGAGACCGGTGGCTGATTTCCTCAGCGATGATGATCGCAGTAAGGTGATGCTCTATAAGGACCATGTCGCACGACAGCTATAAGCCCAACTATATCGCTGTCGAGGGAGTGATCGGGGTCGGCAAAACCTCGTTTGCCGAAAGGCTGGCTGATCGGCTCAAGGCGGAACTGATCGCCGAGGAAGTGCACGAGAACCCGTTCCTGGTCGATTTCTACAAGCAGCGCAAGCGGTACGCCTTCTCTTGCCAGTTGTTTTTCCTTCTGTCACGATTCCAGCAACAGCAACGGTTGATGGTGCGCGACCTGTTCGCCCAGCGTATTGTTGCCGACTACCTCTTTGCCAAAGATGCTATCTTCGCCTCGGTCAACCTGCCCGAGCGGGAGTTGGCCTTGTATGACAAGATCGCCCCGATTCTTTCAAGAGACATTCCCAAACCAGACTTGGCGATCTACCTTCAGGCCTCGACCCCGGTGTTGCTACGACGAATACGCAAACGAAATTTCACCTTTGAAAAAGTGATCGGGTCGGATTATCTGGAGGTGCTCAATCAGGCGTACGACTATTACTTTTTCAATTATTCGGAGACTCCGTTGCTGGTGGTCAAGACTGACGAGATCGATTTCGTGGAGAACCCGGAGCATTTCGATGACCTGATCGAGCAAATCCAAAAACCTATGACCGGCAAGAAGTACTATGTTCCTGCCGGCAACGTGTTACTTTGACGGAACAGAATGGGATACATTAGCGACAAGAAGCGAATGACGGTTAGTCGGATCGTCAAGAACAAAGCGAGCGGCGAGAAGATCGTCGTGTTGACCGCCTACGACTGGTTCATGGCGAAGGTTCTCGACCGATGCGGGATCGACATCATCCTGGTGGGTGACTCTGCCGCCAACGTGGTGCATGGTCACGATTCGACCCTGCCGATCAGCATGGATGTCATGGTAGCTCACACCGCAGCGGTGACGCGCGGCAGTGAATCCGCCCTGGTCGTTGCCGACATGCCGTTTCTGTCGTTTCAACCATCGACCGAGACAGCTATCCTGAATGCCGGGCGGTTTCTCAAAGAGGGCGGCGCGCACGCCGTCAAGCTCGAGGGCGGCCTTGAGATGGTACCGACAATCAAGCGACTGGTCGAGATAGGTATCCCGGTGATGGGGCATATTGGTTTGACGCCGCAGTCGATTCATCGCTTCGGTGGACCGAAAGTGCAGGGGCGCAACAAACGATCTCAAACCTACCTCAAGGAATCTGCTCTTGCTTTGGAAGAAGCCGGTTGCTTTTCGATGGTGCTCGAACTGGTCGAGACCGACACGGCGCGAGAGATCACCGAGAGCCTGAAAACTGCGGCGACAATCGGGATCGGCGCCGGCGTTCATTGTGATGGACAGGTGCTGGTCATCAATGACATTTTGGGCTTGGGCGAGGGTGAGTTCAAACCAAAGTTCGTGCGTCAATACGCCGACCTCTCCCCTATTATTTCAGACGCCGTCACGCGCTTCATCGATGATGTCCGCTCCGGTGATTATCCGGGGGATGAGGAGTCGTATTCGAAGTAGGTCTGGAGCCTTGCGCTCCTGACCTACAAGACTCAGGATGAGGTTGGGTGCGGCCGGCGGCCGGTCGATGAGTTTCAGTTGGAAAAGCAGAGCGACAAGTCGCTACGACAATGCGCCGGAGACAAACAGTATAACCAGCACCATTATGACCACACCGACCCCGACGGCGGCGTAGATCCATACCGGATTCTCTTTGGGTGGCGGCGCGGTTTCAGTCTTGAAAACCTGGCGCTGGACCTTTTCGCGGCGTCGTCGATCGGCTTCCTCCCAGTCAAACATGAACTCCTCAGCCGTCTGGTAGCGATGAGCCACGCGGATGGCCAGTAGTTTGCCGAGGATATCGCAGACGTCGTGGGGCAGTTCGCCGCGCATGTCATCAAGGTGCAGATTGTTACCGGAATCGTAGCCGGGGTTGCGACCGGTCAGCATCTGGTGCAGAATGACACCCATGCCGTAGATGTCTCCCTGCCGCGAGGCTTTGCGCTCCGGGGGCGAATACCAGTTTTTCTTGCCGGGACCATCGTAGTGAATTGGCAACCCAAAGTCCGATAGCTTGACGACTTCGTTAGCGTCGAACAGGACGTTGGACGGTCTCAGATTGCCGTGAACGATATTGTTCTTGTGAACGAAATCTATCCCCGCCGCAACCTGCAGCATGACGCCAAAGGCCTTCTCCCAATCCCACCGTCTCACCATCCGATCGGCCAGGGAACCGCCGGGGGCGTACTCCGAGACGACCACGGTGGTTTTCTTGTCACCACCGGCGCCGAAGGTGTTGATCACGTTTTTGTGCTTCAGCGACTTTAACAGGTTGGCCTCTTTACGCCCGGCCTCCCCCTTGTTGTGTTTCTTGATGACGTAGAGCCGCTTGTTGAGCTTGTTCTCCACCAGAATAGTGGAGCTGAATTTGGTTTCTTTGATGGTATCCAGATGGCGACACTTACCCAAGAATGAATCGGAATCGTCAAAGCTGCGACCATCGCCGCCGTCACCCGGTTCGCCCCCCCCGATTATCTCAAGAATAGCGTCCTTTAGCTGGACAGCCGACTGGTAGCGGTCTTTCGGGTCCTGAGACAGGCACTTCAGGATAATGTCATCGAAACGGGAATCGAGTTGACGATTGATCTCGCTGGGAAGTTTGAAGCGTCCCATCGGTTTCTGGCCGATCAACACTTCGTAAAGCATCACACCGACCGCATAGATGTCGGTTGTGTGGTCGACATTGGTGGAACTCACTTTTTGTTCCGGCGACATGTAAGCAAACGTTCCCATGATCACGTCGGTCGAGGTCGCCTCGCTCTCCGGCGTGCTGACAATCTGCGCAATGCCGAAATCGGCTACCAGGGCATTCCCCTGACGATCGATCAACACGTTGGCCGGTTTGATATCGCGATGGATAACGCCGTTCTTGTGGGCGTAGTCCAGCGCCTTGCAGACCGACACGATTGCTTCCAGTTTGGTTCTAAGCGGAATTTTGTCGGCGTTGATCACTTCCCGCAGATTGGTGCCATCCACATACTCCATTACAAAGAAATAGCGCCCACCGGCGGTGCCGCGATCTATGATATGCACGATATTGGGATGATTCAGTCGACCCACGACCAATGACTCGCGCTCGAAGCGTCGGACTATATCAGGGTCGGAGGTGAACTTGGGGAAGAGTATCTTGATAGCGACATCACGATCCAGCGATTCCTGCCGCGCTCGGAAAATCTCCGCGATACCACCCTGGCCTATTTTACCGGTAACGACATAGTCGCCTATCCGGACCTCCTTCTTTTCCTGTACATCCGTAGTCATTCCATACGCTCAAAAAAATAGGGACGGCCCTATCTGGGCAGTCCCTATAATAATCGGCAGAACCTGCCTGGACCATTATTTGACGAGGATCATTTTCTTGGTCAGACTCGTCGATTCGGCGGTCAACCGATAGAAGTAAATGCCGCTGGGGGCCGAGGAGGCATCGAACTCGACCTGATGGACGCCGGCAGTCATGGGACCGTTCACCAGCAGATTCGTCTTCTGACCCAGGACGTTGAACACTTCGAGCTTGACATGGCTGGCCGTAGGTAACGCAAACTCTATTGTGGTCGTCGGATTGAACGGATTGGGATAGTTCTGGGCCAAACTAAACTGCCCTGGCAGGGTTTGATCGGCTGCGTCGTCGTCAACGGCGGTCGGCATGAGCACCATGATCTCGCCGGGGATGAAGCCGGACGGCAGCTTGAGTTCAAGACCCTCGGCATCGGTGAACCCGATTCCGGACCAGAGTACTGAACCCTCACCGTGGTGGATCGAATCGATGGCGATCGCACCGATCGGCGCCAGGGGCGAGAGGGTGAAATGCATAGTGGCCAGCACGCCTTCGGCAGTAGATACGGTGGCTACCGGAAAAACGTTGTAGTCGGGGTAGTAGTTGATCGAAAGAGTGTCTGATACGGCATCAATCAGACTTGAGGCGCCCATGCCGGTGGGTTTGATCGATGTCGCGTATGAGACCGAGTCCAGCGTGAGAAACGGACTGTTGAATTTGAGCGGCAACTGCATACCGGCGACGGCCATGTTGTTCCCGACCAGCCTGACGTTGACCTCAAAGCTGCTGCCGGGGTTCACCTCGACCATATCGACCATCACCGCACCCGCGAAGCTGGAGAACTGGGCCGCAGCCAGCGACGGCAGGACCAGCAAGATTCCTATGAGAATCGGTATCATTTGTCGTTTCATCGACTATCCTTTCGCTTGCACATCATTGTCGTTGCCTGTCGTGACGGGTGCGGCGCGATCGGCGAACCCGCCGACAACAACAAGTGCAAACCTCGTGCCCCTGGCCGGGTCAGCGGGGCGCGGTCGGCAAGCTGTTCAATCGATGCGCAGCGGGAAGAATGACTCGTTGGTTGGCAATGGGTTACTGAAGCAAGCAGGCGTCTTCCTGCAACGACTCCGAGCGATCAGCGAAGCCGGGCGGGTAAAGCACATGCGCAGGGCACTGCCCAAGCGGCAATCGGATGCAGATTCACTACGGCTGGAAGGGCACAGCGTGGAGAATGGCCGCAGGGAAGCAGTCGGAAAGACTCAATCCCAATCGGTCTTGATGTTGACGAACATAGTCTGGTTGTTGCGCCAAACCAACAAAATCAGTTCGCTGGGTTTGGTCTCTTCGACTTGTTCCATAGCCGCCTGGGCATCGTCGACGGTACTGATCTCCGTTTCTCCGATACGCTGGATGATGTCGCCGAACTGGAGGCCGCCGATCAAAGCAAGCCCACCCTGCTCCATTTTGGATACGAAGACACCCTTGAAGGTTTCGGGGTCCAGGTTCAGATAGAGATAGTCGTCGAACACCAGATCGCGCACCTTGAATTCGAGGTGCTCGTTCTCATACTCAGGTGCATCGGCGGGGCCGATGGGAGCTTTTTCCAACGAAACCAACAGGGTCAGCGTGTCCACTTTTCCGTCAGTCGGGCGAAGGACTGTCATCTCAACCGAGGCGCCCGGACCCAACTCAGCAATCCGGCGCTGGAATATGGTGAGGTTCTCATCACGGTCGACATCAACCTGTTCCCCGTTCACCAGAATGATAACATCACCCACCTGCAAACCGGCTTTGGCGGCCGGCGAATTCCTGAGGGCTTCGTTAACGATAATACCACCGGAAGTGCTCAGCCCCCAGTAGTCGGCAATGTCGGACGTCAGCGCCTGAAGTCTGATCCCTAACCAGCCGCGATCCTCACCGGTGCGAGTCGGTGGGTCGGCAATAATCCGCTTGAGGCGATCGGTGGTGATGACACCAAGAAGCGGTACCCCGAATCGACCGAGCGCCTCCATCAGTCCGACGGCGTCGTGACCAGCCGCGGATGGTTCAATCAAGGTACCCAGGACACCCACCGGCTCCATATCCTCGTCAAAAAGCACCGACGTCGTTTGCAGTGGATGGAAGCCAACGGTCAAAGCAAAATGAATTGGCGACCGCACTATCGATGACACCATGCCGACGTCAGCCGCTATCGGGGGATCAATGAATTCGGGGAGCAGCATGAACAGCGCCAGCCATTCACCGACCTCAAACTTGCTCCGGTCTTTGAATTTGATCGGTCGGAAGGGTTGATCCTCGGCGCCGATGATCCTGATGAAACCGATTCCGGTGAAGCGATCGACACCCAGGTACTCGCCGTCGTAAGAGACGCCATCCATGGTTGAGACTTCGATACTGGTCGGCTCTGTGGTCACACTGATACCCGGCATGACAACCATGAAACCAGTGCCTGAGAGGTCGCTACCGTCGAATATCACCAGCCCGTCGTCGGTGACAATGGTCCCGAGATACCGCTCCTGTTGTTCAGTGGAGTGAACGCCATAAGATATCTCCAATTCCATATCAATGATAACCGTAAATGGGCGGATTCTCTTTTGCAGACTTTCGAAGTCGAACTCCTGTCCCCAGCCCGAGGGAGCCAGCCCACCCAGGAAAACCAGGGACAACCCAACCAAAGCCACAGATTGCGAAAGTCTTCTGATTCCAGCGCTATTCATCGGTTGGTTCTCCCTGTTCATCGTCGGTTTTCAGAAGCACAAAGCGTCTGGCCCCGCCTCTCTTGACGGTTAAGAGAATACGCGCGGCATCGGATTCGTCGAGTTGCTGATATAGCTGGATAAAGTCACTCAGCCCTGCCACCTCGTAATCATTTACCTGCAGGACTACATCATCGCGCCGCAGGCGCCCCTGATCGGCCGGGCTTACTCTCTTGACGCCGACTACGAAGACACCTGAGGTGTCGTCGAGTTGGTTTTCAATCTGCATCTGCTGAGTGATAGCCTTGACTGTGAAGCCCCAGTTCTCACATTCGAAGTCCTCTCCCTGCAAGTCTCCCAACAGCCTGGTCTGGAGCGTAAAGCGATACTCCTGCTCGCCCCGCAGCAGTTTGAGCTCCATGTTGCTGCCCGGAGTGCGATTGGCGATCAGGGCGTAGAAGGCGGGTAGTTCCTCCACAAACCGGGCCGACACCGGTTGGTCGTCAACGGCCAGGATAACATCCCCCGCTTTCAGGAAGGCGGCTTCGGCCGGGGAACCAGCGTCTACTGATGCGATCAGCACCCCCGTGTTGACGGCGGTACCAAAGTGGTCCTCCATCTCCTGCATCGCCTGGCAGTGCAAACCGATCCAGCTACGGGTGACTTTGCCGTCCCTGATGATAGCCTCGGTGACCTCTTTGACTACATTAACCGGGATAGCGAACCCAAGATTGTTGGCGAACATTGTGGCCCGCGAATTGATACCGACCACGCGACCCGCCATGTCGACCAGCGGACCGCCGGAGTTGCCGGGGTTTATAGCTGCATCGGTCTGTATCCAGAGATTGTAGCGACCGGTCCGCTCGCCCGAGGGCAATCGCACTTCACTGGAGAAATAGCGATCCCGAGTCGAGATGACTCCAGCCGAGACCGATCTTGACAACGACAGCGGTGAACCCATGGCCAGAACATACTGACCGACCTCGATTGAATCGGAATTGCCGAATTCGGCGATGCTGATCTTCCCGGTGTAGTCATCCAGTTTCAGCTTGATTACGGCGATATCAGTCGGGGGATCACCACCGATGAACTCAGCCGGCACCACTTCCTTGTCGTAAAGGGTGCACAAGATTCGTTCGGCTTTGCCGGCCACATGGTAGTTGGTCACCACGTAGCCGTCCGGGTGGAAAATTACACCGGAACCGACCACCGCCTGTTTCTCCAGTTCGCCGGTACGATAGTTCTTGATCACCGGCTGGATATGCACCACAGCCGGCATGACGCGGTCACGGGCACGATAGATTTCTATCTGGGCGACGCCGGCCGGCCAGGCTGGCAGCAATCCCAGAATCGTCAAGGCAGTTGTTATCAATGAGAGTCTGATCATCAGCACTTCCTGTTGGTTTTCAATCTCGTAACATCGCCACCGGTGGTTCTGTCCAGTACCAGCAGCAAAGACAGCCGGAGTATATCGCATTCTTATACCCATCGGCAAGTTGTTTGTGCTTCACTGATTGTGATGTTAATATCCAGGTGGGCGCGGAAAGGAACAGGGGTCTGTCCGTAGACTAGCCTGCATAATAGCCTGCCCATGTTGTGGCGGGGTGATCTTCAGATCGACCCGCATGACAGCGGTTTCCCGCCGGGTCTGAAGACCCGTCGGGCACAAGATTTTCGGGTGGTGTCGGGCGACCCCGCCCGACGCCTGCCTTCACACATGATGGCTGTCAGGCGCATCGCCCGACAGCACCAACAAACGTGGACACAGGGACAACCTCAGGACGTCTGCCGTCCACAAAACTGTAGGCAAACGCCCCTTGACACTGCCGCGCGAAGCGCGAAAAACAGGCTTGCCTGTCATACTGGCGAAAGCCAGTCGTTCATGTCGCGGAGGAAGACTGGACCCCGCCTGCGCGGGGGTGACAGAGGACCGGTCATCAACACCTTCATTAGAAAGTCCTCCGGGCGGATTGCCCGGAGGACTTGTCGTGTCACATTCAAACCGAAGTCACAACTAGAAAACGTGGTGAATCTCGCGTTTCATCATTTCCCAGCTGTTGGACGCCGGATCCCATTTGCAGTTAGCAAACACATTCCAGTCATCGCTCATCTTCGGAGTGTCCGAGCGGAAGTAGTAGCCCGGCCAGCGCGTTTCTTCACGGAAGAGGATGGTCCGCACGTGGGCTTCGGCCTGCCACATCCGGTGGATGTTTTCCCAGCAGCGCATCAGTTCGTGTTTGTCCTCGGCAGCGAGTTGTGAGGCGTCTTCCCTGAGGAAGTCGATCAACTCGAGACCCTTCTCAAGAAGCGGCTTGCTGGTGGTGAACTGCGTGGAGACACCGCCCGCGTACTCATCCATGATCTTCTGCAAACGGAACATGAACATCTTCGGACGGATGTAGTTCGGGTTGGTGTCCGGATCTGAGGTGTAGTTCTTATGCTCTTCGAACCGATCCAGCGGAGCCAGGATCAGCTTTTTGAGCTCTTCCACCTTAGCAGCGTCAACCTTCGGCTCGCCGGTATTCTCGACAGCGAACTTCACCGCCGCCTTAGCCGTAATACGACCCTCGGCGTGCGAGCCGGAGGAGAACTTGTGGCTGGAGGCGCCGGAAGCGTCGCCGGCCGCGAACATACCCTTGACCGTGGTCATCTGGGCATAACCCCAGAAGTAGTCCTTGTGAGCGAGATCTTCGGGACCACTGAGCCAGGCGCCGGAAGCGCCGGAGTGGGAACCGATGAAGTACGGCTCGCAGGCCGCAATCTCGGATGGCTTCTCTTCCGGAGCGGTGTTGGTGGCCGCCCAGAGGATTGCCTGCGAGATCGTCATATCCAGGAAGTCTTCCCAGGCTTCGCTCTCAAGCTCTTTGAGTTTTTTCTTACGCTCTTTCTCGTCAGTAACCTCATTGGCGATCTTGCCTATGGCTTCTTCGGTCCGCATGAAGATCGGGCCTTTGCCGTCCATCACGTCGAGCATCATCAGCCAGTTACGCAAGTTGGCCGGAACCGGCTTGACCAGGCCATACGGTTTCCAGTTCTGAAGCTCGTCACGACGAGTTTCCATGTAGTTCTCACCCAGACCATTGGTGGCGCGGGCCTTGAACAGCAGGAACCAGGCGCCGACCGGACCGTAGGCGTCCTTGAAGCGCACCGGGATGAAACGAACTTCCTGGCAGGTCATCTCAGCGCCCGCCCTGAGGGTGAAATACGCGCTGGCGCCGGAGTTAAACGGCGGATACCAGGAACGACCCAGACCCTCACCGGAACTCCGCGGCTTGAAAACGTGCACAGCGCCACCCATGGCGACGATCACAGCTTTGGCCTTGAAGACGTAGAACTTGTCGTCACGGACCGAGAAACCGACCGCGCCGACACAATTGCCCTTGTCGTCCAAGAGCGGCTCGGTCAGAAAGACACGCTCGTAGATGTTGTCCATACCGAGGGCGTTCTTGGCCGCTTCGGCCACGATCACCTTGTAGGACTCACCGTTGATCATGAGCTGCCAACGTCCTTCGTGGACATAACCACCATCGGCATCCTTCCAGATCGGGAGACCCCACTTTTCAAACAGATGAACGGTGGAATCGACGTGGCGGGCGATATTCGCAACCAAATCCTCACGGGTGATGCCCATCAGGTCGTTGCGGACGTAGTTAACATAGTCGTGGATGCTGTTCTGACCGTCCTTGACGCCAACGTACTGGTTAATGGCCGAAAGACCCATGGCCACCGCGCCGGAACGATCCATCGCAGCTTTGTCGACCAGGGTAACCTTGAGGCCGTTTTTCTTCGCCCAGTAAGACGCCTCAACGGCTGCTCCACAGGCCGCCATGCCACCACCGCATATCAGAACATCAGTGGTGACTTCTACAGTTTCAAAATTCGGCATGTTTGAACCGTTCCTTTCTTACTTGACTGGCACCATGTCGGATTTACATCCATGCTGCTCCGGCTCGCCCATGAGCAATTGGTCACCCAGGTTATCGGGCATGGTGGTGTATCCACCATCGGGAACCGCCGAGCCTTCAGGCGTGGTCCGGATCGGGAACTTGAACCGCTTCAAAGTACCATTGCGGAATTTGACGGTCCACATAATGGCGTCGGTGCTCCGCAACGGAGTTACCATAGCGCCCAGCGGTACGAAATCGGCGTAGCCGCGTACTTCCATCGCCTGCGGCTGGCAGATCTTGACGCAACTGTAGCACTCCCAACACATTTCGGGGGCCCGATTGTACGCCTTCATCAGGTCTTTGTTCAAAACCATCAAGTCGTTGGGGCAAATGTACTGGCATGCGGTCTTGTCCAGCGCCTTACACCCGTCGCACTTGTCAACAATCACAAAACTCGGCATTAAATCCTCCTTAACGACTAATGCTTAGTAGCGTGTATTCAAACTCGTTCAGTTTCTGTCTTCATTTCGTTACTTCTTCGCTTCACCGGTGGCATGGTCGTGCATCTTGACCTCGACCTTGTCAGCTTCCTTGATGCTGGCATAGTACTCACGCAGAATGGCCAGTACCTCGGGACGGCTGAACTCAGCCGGCACATCCCCACCTTCGGAGAGCGATTTGCGAAGGGCTGTACCGCTGAGGAAAAGACGATCCTCTTTGGCGTGCGGGCAGGTCTTCATGGAGGCCATACCGCCGCACTTGTAACACCAGAATGTCCAGTCGATCGGCAGCATCTTGCACTGAAGCGCGCCCTCAGGAAGCTTGTGGAAAACATCCTGAGCGTCGAAAGGACCGTAATAGTTGCCGACGCCGGCATGGTCGCGGCCAATGATCATATGCGAGCAGCCGAAGTTCTGACGGAAAATGGCGTGCAACAGACCTTCACGCGGTCCGGCGTAGCGCATGTCGAGCGGGTACCCGCCGCAGACAACGCGGCTCTTGTCGAAATACAACTCGACCAGGGTGTCGATGCACTTCACGCGCACCTCGGCCGGGATGTCACCGGGCTTGAGCTTACCGACCAGTTGGTGGATGTACAGCCCGTCGCTGACTTCCAAGGCTATCTTGGCCAGGTACTCGTGCGAACGATGCATCGGGTTACGAAGCTGCAAGGCGGCGATCGTCTTCCAGCCCTTCTCCTCGAAAATCTTGCGGCTTTCAGCCGGACGCTGGTAGACGCCCTTGAACTCCTCAGGGAAGTAGCTTTCTGAAAGCACCTTCACCGGACCGGCGATATTCCATGCTTTCTGCTCCATCACCATCTTCACTCCGGGATGTTCCGGATCGTTGGTGGTGTAGACATGCTTGCACTCGAATTCCTTGTCGATCTGGTAAGATTCGGTAACCTTCATGGTACCCATGATCTCACTGGTCTCGCCTGAAACCAGACAGAGCTCTGTGCCCGCGTTTAGTTTTTCATCATGCGACAAAGTGACCGGAATCGGCCAGAAAGTACCGTTGACAAGAGTCATCTTCTCGCAGACGCCTTTCCAATCGTCCTGACCCATAAATCCGGTCAGGGGCGTGAAACCACCGATACCCATGAAAATCAGGTCACCGGTCTCGCGCGTGGTCATAACTACCTTGGGCAGTCCCTCAGCCCTTTTTAGTTCTGCTGTCCGCTCGTTGCCTTCCAGGAGGCAGATGGTCAGCGTGTCACTGCCATGCGGAGGGATCAGTTTTGATGCAGCCATAGTGCGTTTACCTGTCGTGTTATGAGTGATCTTCAGCCAATCCGTTCAAGGATGGACATGTACTTTTTGACAATCTATTGGGTAAATCAGGAATTTCTATACTCGTTTTGTCCTCTATACGGTTAACTCAATGCAAATCGCATAGTACTTTTTTTCACAAGCACTGTCAAGCGAAAATTACAGATTTTGTGAATATTTTGACTTTCCGTGCGAATACTAGTGGCTCTAACGTCTTCTTTGACAACCCGTTGCAAATTCCAGTAATTGCCACATGTTTGCTAACAATGAGTATGCGGAGATTTCGTGTCGGAGGGATTATTGGTACTAAATAGGGTGTCATGGGTCATGTTTCTTCCTTAATCGCCGCTCGACCGTCACCTTCTGCAATCAGCGATTTCACGTTGTTTTCGGGGTATTGGCCGGGCCTGTGTATTGAGACTATAGCCGCACCGGTCGAGATCGGGTAGTCCTGACACAAGACACTCCTGGCTCCGGGTTGCTTTGACTACAGAGGTTGTCCGACAAATACCAGTTCCGGCGGTTCTCGCGACTTCCTGCGGATGTCGAAAGAACTACCGAAACAACCGTAATTGGGATCGCCTCTACAGAATTGTCCCTATGACGTAGCAGAGTTTGTGAAAAAAGTAACAAAAAGCTTGACAGTCATGGTCTGCTGCAACAATTTCTGATTCGGAAAAACGTGCCTTCGAGGCAGCACGATACCCAACTGTGGAAAAGGAGCGCGTAAATGGCCAGCGTAGAGATAACCCCGCCCGACCTGGGATTTATTAAGGAACTCAGATCCGCCGGCGGATCCGAACTCAATAAGTGTTACCAATGTGCCACTTGCAGCACGGTCTGCAACCTGTCACCGGCTGATCGGCCGTTTCCTCGTAAGGAGATGTTGATGGCCCAGTGGGGTCAGGTTGATCGATTGATCAGCGACCCGGATATCTGGCTTTGTTACCAGTGTAACGACTGCACCACCTACTGTCCCCGGGGAGCACGACCGGGAGATGTCCTGGCGGCTGTACGCTCGTCGGTTTACAGACGCGCCTCCTTCCCCTCGTTCATGGGCAAGGCTCTGGCAAAACCTTCGGCTCTGCCAATCCTGTTTCTGGTTCCGGCGCTGATATTGATGGCCTGCATTCTCGCCTTCGCGCCGCAGACCAACGGATCGTACGATTTTCTGACCAGCAGTATTATTGACTACAACATCTTCCTGCCTCACAGTTCTGTAGATGCACTGTTTGTGTTCGGAAATATCCTGATCTTCATTTTCGCAGCGATAGGTTTCCTTCGCTTCTGGAAAAGCCTGCAAATCGATGGACAGCCCAGGAAACTGTCGTTCGTCTCAGCATTGATAAAAACGATGATTGAGATAATATCACACCGCCGCTTCAACAAGTGCGAAGCCAACAAAGCTCGGTCAATTGGCCACATGGTGCTGCTGTTCGGCTTTGTCGGCGCCATGATCACGACCGGCTGCGTTTTCATTTTCATCTTCATACCACACTACCTGCAACTGCTGGGCCTGGAGAACTGGCAGCCGTTCTTCGACCTGCCAATCGATCTGCCCAACCCGGTCAAGTTCCTGGGAGCCATCAGTGGTGTAGCTCTGATGTTTGGCAGCATCTGGCTGATTGTCCGCCGCAAGGCCAATCGTGATCAGGTCGGCGCCAACGGATACAGCGACTATCTTTTCCTGTGGATTATGTTTCTGGTCGGCCTGACTGGAATGCTCTCATGGCTCACCCGACTGGCCGGTGTACCGATGATTGCTTATGCCAACTATTTTGCCCATATGCTGGTGGTGTTTTTCTTGCTGTGGTACATGCCGTACTCGAAGTTTGCGCACATGTTCTACCGCGCACTGGCATTGGTGTACGCCAAGCAGATCGGCCGCGAGACGCGAGGATAAAAAGCTGTTCATTGCCGAACCGGTAGTGGACAGATAGTTGTCGGCACGATGATACTCTCTGCCGTCATCGCTTTCTTTGCCTCCGGTTACTCACCCCCCGGCATCTGTGGAGAAGTGTTGCGTCACAACCAGTCCCTGGACATCGATGCCTCGCCGCTGTTCTATACGGACGTGGAGAACATGGCGGCACTTGAAGAAGGGTTGCCTAAGTGTGAGTAGATGGGTCCTTCACGGTGCTCACTCGACCAGACCGACTCATCGTCATCCCAGACGGCCGTCTTGTCGGCAACTGTCTGACCCCTCCGATGGATGACTCAACGTTGGTAGAACTCCACCAATTCCTGCACCAACCCCGGCACTGAATGGTGCCTGGCCTGGATTGTCACTTTCAGCCCGTGTGACTCGATGACGCGACTGGTCGATGGACCGATCGACACGATCTGCGCCTGCGCCGTAACCTTCTTGAATTCCTCATCGTTCAACAGCGCGCGTAGACCTTCGGCCGTCGAACCGCTGCTGAACAAGATAGCATCAGGCGGCGTTTGCAGAAGCTTGCGCCTGAATCCGACCGGCCATTCGGGGAAATATGTGCGGTACACTTCCATCGGTATGACTTTCGCCCCGGCTTTGCCGAGAGCGTCGGGTACGATTGAGTCAGACAAATTCCCCTGCACTCGCACCACCGCAGCCTGCGACCAGTTGTACTTCTCGACCAACTCTGTTGCCAGTCCTTTGACGGTGCCAACGCTTGGAACGAAATCCGGCGCCAGGTGATGCTTCTTCAGCGCCTGTGCTGTGCCAAATCCAATTGCCGCTATCTTGAAAGCTGATAACTGCCGGATGTCACCGATGCGGTCCGCGAACTGGCGCATGAAATAGCGCACGCCATTTTCGCTGGTGAAGATCAGCCAGCGCTCTGTGTGGTCGATTTCCCGATAAGCCGACCATGCGTTCTCGTCAACAACTTCCTCGGTCGCAATTGATGGATACGGCATCACCTCGGCGCCATGGTCCCTGAGAGACTGGTACAACTCGCCGGCCTGATCGGATGGTCGCAGTACCAAGATCCGAAGACCGTGCAGCGGACCCTTCCCGAACCAGTCCAACTCCGTATGAAGTCCGACCACTTCACCTACCATGAATAGCGCCGGCGGTTTCACATCGTTGTCATTGACCAGATTCGGAAGAGTCGCGACCGTGCCGACAAAGCGTCTCTGGGTGGGATGGGTGCCGCGCTCGATAACCGCGGCGGGCGTGTCGGGAGGCATACCGGCGGACAGGAGTCTCTCAACGATGCCCTCTATCTCACCGACCCCCATGTAAACCGAAAGTGTTCCGCCCTCAAGTTTGGCCAGCTGCTCCCAGGGAACGGGAGGACGCGAGCTATCCACCGCCTTGTGACCGGTAGCGAATACGACAAAGGAGGCCTTGGTCCGGTCGGTGCATGGGATGCCCGCGTAGGCAGCAGCACCTACTGCCGCCGTCACGCCGGGCACGAACTCGAACTCGATGCCATGTTCCCGCAAGTATCGCGCCTCTTCCCCGCCGCGTCCGAACACCAGAGGATCGGCGCCTTTCAAACGCGCCACGTTCTTGCCGTCGCGGGCCAACTTGACCATCAGGTCGTTGATCTCACCCTGAGGAATCAGGTGCGAACCGGCCAGTTTCCCAACGTAGTGTTTCTCGACCCGGCGCGGCAAGAGGGTGACCAGTTCGTCCGGCACCAGATGGTCATAGATAACAGCATCGCATTCTTTGAGCAGGCGCATTCCGCGTAGCGTTATCAGTTCCGGATCACCCGGACCGGCGCCGATGAGATATACTTTCCCTGTGGTAGTACTCATTCTTCATACACCCATCGGGGTTGTCAAAAAGCACGTCTTGCGGTCATTGCGAGCGACCGAAGACACCCATATCAAAGGGAGCGCGGCAATCTCGACTGTGCCTTCCGCCGGCGGATTGAGATTGCCGCGTCCGCCTGCGACGGACTCGCAATGACGCTACTACGGGTTTTTCACAACTCACTATCGTTAGGACGATAACCGCAGCGGCGTCACTCTTTGAGCCAATTGCGTAATTCCGCCTTGATGGCCTCCTCATCTTTGTCCTTCAACAGTGCCTTCCAGTCCGCCTTGAGAAATCGTTCAAGACATAGCTGCCTTTTCTCAGCCTCTTTGGGACCTTCCTTCATGACCATGCGACGGAACTTGCCGGCGTACCCGGCGATCCGACTCCACCGGTCGGGAAAGATACCATCGAGAAACTCACGCAGGAAACCGGCCAGAAAGGGCGCCTGACCGTCGGTCGACACCGCCACCGTCAGACAGTCTCGTTTGGTGATAGCAGGAAAAACGAAATCGCATAAGAGTGGGTTGTCTACAACGTTCACCGGCACGCGAGCGGCGATCGCATCTTTGTACACTTCCTTGTTCACGTACGCATCGCTGGAAGCCGCAATCACCAGACCATACTTGCCGGCCTCAGGTGATGTGTACTCTCGCGCTATCAACTCGACTCTCCCCATCTTGGCATGGTACTCGATCTTGGCCTCCGGCTTGGGGGCGATCACCGTGACCCTGGTTTCATAGTCGAGAAGGGTCTCCACTTTCCGCAGGGCGACGGCCCCACCGCCCACCACCAGGCAAGATCGCGTGACTACCGAGATACCTATCGGCAAGTATTTGTTGGCCATTGTCGTCTACTCCGTGTCAGGGGAACTGCCGGCTCCCGTGTTCACCTTCATCTGAGCCAGCTTCTGCACCAACCGGCTGGTTTGCTCATCAACTTTGCTGCGGATGTCCTCGGGCAAATCTCCCAGAAGCGAAGCGAGATCCTCGCGACGGACGCGCTCGAAATCTTCCATCGTTCGCAGCGGAGTCATCTCGTTGCGAACGTGGTCATACCAGAACGCGAATTCGCTCAGGCGCTCGTCAACGAGTCGTTCCGCATCCGGTATCGCCGCCGCCCGGATCGACTGCTGCTCTTTCACGTACTGTTGGACGTCGTCAAGGTCAAAGACAGTCAGGTCGGGGTGGCCGTTCTTGTCGAACTCGACATCACGTGGGACAGCCATATCCATTATCATCAACTTATGCGATGGGTAGTCATCCAGATGCGCCTGGAGCATGTCGTGTGTTATGATCGGCTCAGGCGATCCGGTACAACTTATGACGATGTCGGCCTCAGCCAGCAGCGACGGAAGATCGTCCAGCGAGTAGTGGGATGCACCGTACTTCGCGGCCAACACTTCCGATGCAGTTTGCGTGCGATTGGCAAACATCAACCGACCATGGTGCAGCCGGCTCCAACTCGAGGCCGCCAGTCCTATCATTTTGCTGGCGCCGACAAACAGAATCGACGGGCGTGCCTCGGCATCCAAATGGCTCTTGAGCAACCCGACCGCCGCTGAGCTCACCGAGCAACTGCCCTTGCCCATGTCAGTTTCTGTGCGCACCTGTTTACCAACGCGAAAGGCCTGGTGAAAAAGGCGATGCATGATCTTACCGGCTACTTTGACAGCACAGGCTGAGCCGTAGGTTTCCTTGATCTGACCAAGAATCTGGTTTTCGCCAAGAACCATCGAGTCGATTCCGGCGGCCACGCGAAAGAGGTGAGCGGCGGCATGCTTGCCCTTGCGAACGTAGAAGTTTTCACGAAGCGCAGTAATATCAAGATCTCGATGCCTCCGGTAAAACGTGACTGCTATATTGAAGGGATCGTCTTTGCGCCGCGCAACCATGTAAAACTCGATGCGGTTGCAGGTCGAAACGATTAGCGCCTCTTGCACTCCCGGAAGAGAGGCAAGATCAGCATGGGCTGCTGCCATAGACTCCCTGCCGACCTGGAGACGTTCCCGCTGTTCCAACTGCGACGTCTTGTGATTGATGCCGCACATGACCAGATGCCATCCGGCCGCGCGCACGTTGTCTGAACTCGGCGTACTCATTTTGTCACGACCCCGTTATCATACCGACAGCGGTCGTACCGCCGCCGATAAAATGTACGTTCTCAAACCCCGCCTGCGCGAGAATTAATGCTGTCTGGTAAGAGCGCGGACCGCGACGACAGATAATAACTACCTCAGCCGACCGGTCAAGCTCTTCAAGACGATCCCGGAGGTCATTCAGTGGAATGCTCACGGTCTTGCCGTGACCACCGGGAACCGTCCACGGAACCGCTGCCGCCTCCTCCGTTTCGCGCACATCAAGCCAGACTATGTCACTCGGTGTGGAGAATCGGGATGCGATTTCGTCCGGACTCCCTGGAGTCATGAAGTTTGTGCCGCGCTGCTGCGCCTGCGCCATCGCCGCCAGGTGGTGCAAGGGGTCCAGCGCTTCTGCATAAGGAGGCGCATATCCATGTTCGTGATCGATCAGATCACTCACGGCGGCTCCGTGCCGCAGGAACATTGAGAAGACATCGATGCGCCGACAGATATCTCCGGCGCCGATAGCTTGCAGACCCAACAGGCGCATGTCACCAACTGCATAAGCCATCTTCAGGACCATCGATGCGCTTTCCGGGTAGTAGTCGGGCTTGTCCATAAAAACTCCGGTGACCACCTGCGCCTCAACGCCCGCCTCAACAGCGGCCGACTCGCTCAGTCCGACGGTGCCGATATTGAGATCCAACAGTTTCAGTACGCAGGCGCCGACCACACCTGGAAAGGTCGTCTCATAACCAGCAATACTCTCTGCGATCACGCGCCCATGCCGATTGGCCAGCGACCCCATGGGCAGGAAAATCTTCCGACCGGTCACGAGGTAATGCGACTCCACACAGTCGCCACCGGCATAGATATCGGAATCAGAGGTGCGCATGTGATTATCAACTTCGATGCAGCCCGTCTCGCCCAACTTCAGGTCGCATTGCCGAGCCAGCGTGACTTCAGGATGGACACCAAGACAGAGCGCTACGTAATCGGTTTCGATGGTACGGCCGTCATCAAGGTGCACGAGAACCGTGCCCGAATCGTCCTCATCGATCTTCTGAACGGCTGTCGACGTATGTACCTGCACCGACTGGCGCTTCATCTCCGTTTCAGCCATGCGCGCCATCTCCGGATCAAGCAGAAGCGGCAGGACCTGATTCTCCTTCTCGATCAGGACGGTCTCAAGACCCCAGAGCCCTGCAGCGGCCTCAACCAGTTCGCATCCTATGAACCCGCCACCAACGATAACTACTCGACCGACCTTTCCCTTTTCGACCAGTTTGCGAAAACGAATGGCGTCATCGGGACGGGTGAAGGGTCGGACACGATCGGTGGATGCGACATCAAAAGGCGGATCATTGGGAATCGCGCCGGTAGCGAGAACGAGCTTGTCGTAACCGTGTTCAAACGTCTCACCGTTGGCCGGCATTCTTACCGTGACAGTTTTCTGCGCACGGTTGACACTTGTCACTTCGGCATCGGTAAAGACATCAAACCCTTTGGTTCGTTTGAAAAAGTCAGCGGACCTGGGCACCCCGTAGGAGGTTATCGTCAACTCGTCGAAGCTCTGAATCTCACCGGCGGCATAGTACGGCATCCCGCAAGTACCGTAGGACAGCATCGACTCCCTTTGAAAAAGGGTGATCTTTGCATGGGGCAGCCGACGGGCCAGCGTGGCGCCTGTCTTGGGACCACAGGCCACGCCGCCAACAATGACAACATCTGATCTGTCGCCGATATTATCCATCACCTAAGATAGCAGCGGGGTTGTCCGAAAACAACCCCACCCGCAAATCACTATCCTGTTATTGCCGTCAGTACGGTGATACTCACACCTGCCGTCGATCTTCAACTACCAGCCTTCAACGGACTGCGTTGCGTTTCGACAATCCTCTTCGTGACCCACTGGCCCCGCACCGACAACGCAATCTTGTACAGCACGGTCACCATGAGTAAACCGAGCGCGTAAATGCCGAGCGAGATCATCAACTCGGTCACGGTAGGCACGTATGTCGGCACCGCGCCCAACACGGACGGCACGAAGCCGGTCACTATCAGGGCCAATCCCTTGTCAATCCAAAGCGACAAGAAGACCGCGATGCAGGCCACGACCAACCACGACTCATTGCGACGCGCTTTCGGGTTGAGCAACAGTATCAATGACACGACCGCCAGGATCGATGATGTCCACATCCACGGAACCATCATGCTGTTGCCCTCAAGCCCCAGGAACATGAACTTGAAGTGCTCCAGGTGCTCCGGGATGCCGCTGTAAACGGCCGTAAACACTTCCATCAGAACGAAGAATACATTGACCACCATGGCGTAGGTGACGATCTTGGCTAGTGTCTGCACCGGCTCACGTCCGGCGTCGAACTTCGTAACCTTGCGCAGGATCAGACAGAACAGAATCAACAAAGCCGGTCCGGCGGCAAAAGCAGAGGCCAGAAACCGTGGCGCCAGAATCGCCGTCATCCAAAAGGGGCGCGCTCCGAGTCCGGCATACAAGAACGCAGTGACCGTATGGATACTGACCGCCCAGGGGATTGACAGAATGATGACCGGCTTGATCCATTTCGGCGGGGCCATCCCCTGCTTCTCCGCACCCAGCGTAACATGACTGATGATCATGTTCAGCACCATGTAACCACTGAGTGATACCGTGTCCCAGAACATCATCGAAGTCGGCGACGGATGCAGAAAGACGTTGACGATACGGAACGGCTGGCCCATGTCGACGAAAATGAACGTCATGCACATAGTCACCGCGGAGATCGCGAGGAATTCGCCGAGAATAGTGATCTTGGCGAACGCCTTGTAATCGTGCAAGTAGTAGGGCAGTACGACCATCACCGCCGATGCCGCCACGCCAACCAGGAAGGTAAACTGGGCGATGTAGAGTCCCCAGGTGACATCACGACCCAGGCCGGTGACGCCCAAACCCTCGCTGAACTGCTTCAGGTAAAACAAAGTGGCGATGCCGATCACGGCCATAAGAGAGATCACCCAAGTCCAGTATCTCTTATCTCCAACAAGCGCTTTTTCTAACATTGGTACCTCACACTATGTAATACACTTCGGGGTTAGTACCAAGACCGGGCTTGCGGCGTATCGTATAGCGCTCGCTGAGCAACTCCCGGACATTTGAATGAGGGTCTTCCAGATCACCGAAATGCATGGCGCCGTATTTGCACGCCTCGACGCAGGCCGGCAACATTCCACGCGCCAACCGTTCTTCGCAAAAGGTGCACTTCTCTACCACCCCACGCGAGCGGGTCGGATAGTCCGGCTCAATCTTCTGTATCTTCGGGCGCGGGTCACGCCAGTTGAAACTGCGCGAACCATAGGGACAAGCAACCACGCAGTAGCGACAGCCGATGCAGCGATGCCAGTCCATCATAACGATGCCATCCTTCTCGCGTTTCCACGTTGCCCCCGTTGGGCAGACGCGCACGCAGGGAGGATTGTCACAATGGTTACACAGCACCAGCGCCGGCAGATGTTTCAGACTCTCCTGTTGGTAGGGATGCTCCTGATCATGGAAGGCGTGTTCGAACGACTCCTTCCAGATCCACTTGACCTCGTCTTTGGGATTCTCCCACTTGGGCACATTGTGCGTCGTGTGACAGGCAGTCACACAATCATTGCAGTCAGCCTGCTCGTGACACTTGCGCAGATCGATCACCATCGCCCAGCGTTGAGCCGTGAGCGGACCTTCGGATCGCACCGGAGCAGCGGTACTCAGAGAATCTTCACTGGAGAACACCTTGCTCACAGAACCGCCGGCCAGTCCCAGGGCAGTGAGACCGGATACCTTGAAGAATTTCCGTCTATCGATACCCATCACATCACCTCCTTGGGGATAACATGACAGTCCCAGCAATAAGGATCCACACTCATATAGTTGTGGCAACGGTCACAGAACTTGTCCTTGTTGACATGGCAACTGAGACATGTGTTGGAAAGGCTCTTCTCCATGCGCTGACCATCCGGTCCGACGAAGTAGCGCTCTCCGTCACGCACGACTTCATCACGCCAGTCGTTGAGCAGGTCCATGTGGCGCGCTCGCATCCACTCGGTGTCCTTGACACATTGAGTCCCCTGAGCCTTTTCCAAATCCGGTGCGGCCACCGAGGCCTCCCCGGCCAGGTTAAACCACAATGGAAAGGTAACCAGGGCAAGGAACACCACGATTCCGAGGATCACTTTTCCGGTATCATACATCTTCGCCGCCCTCCTTTCCGTCTTGTTCGTATGGTGTGCCGCGCAGATCGGTAGGCCGGTCGTGCTGACCCTTCATGATCAGCGCATTGCCGACCATCTCGTGAACCCCACCGACTTCCACTCCCGGCACCCAGTACTCCAGCAGAGGCGGCAAGGTTGCTTTATCGATAGCGCACATGCACAACAGAATGTTCACATCGTGCCTATCATGCACGTACTGAACGGCGTTGGCCCGAGGCAAACCGCCGCGCATGCGCATCTCGAAGTTCTCATCGGTGCCCAAACCCGCGCCGCTGCCGCAGCAGAAGGTTTGCTCACGAATCGTGTTCTCCGGCATCTCGTGGAAGTTGTTGCAGACGCTGTTGATTATGTAGCGCGGTTCCTCCAACAGACCCATCGCCCGCGCGGGGTTGCATGAATCATGATAGGTCACGTGCCAGTGGTCGTTGCGGCTGGGATCGAGTTTCAGTTTGTTATGATGAATCAAGTCCGCCGTGAACTCCGAGATGTGAACCATCTTGGTCGACCTCGTGTTCTCGAACCTGGTGCCGGTAAAAGGCGAGACCGGCTCCTCCAGGAAATCGGCCGGACCATTCAGCGTGTCCATGTACTGATGCACCACCCGCCACATGTGACCACACTCGCCGCCGATGATCCACTTCACACCGAGTCGTTTCGCCTCCATGTAAATCTTGGAGTTCAGTCGTTTCATCATCTCAGCCGAATGGAACAGTCCGAAGTTGCCGCCCTCGGATGCGTACGAACTCCAGGTGTAGTCCAGACCGATCTCATGAAACAGTTGCAGGTACCCCAGCAGCGTGTAATAGTGCGGCGAGGCAAAGTAGTCCGCCGACGGCGCGACAAAGAGTATCTCCGCGCCCTTCTTGTTGATCGGAGCCTCCACGCGCACCCCGGTCAACTCCTCCAGTTCATCGACCGCGAAATCGATACTGTCCTTGAAACCGTGCGGCTGGACTCCCAAATGGTTGCCGGTGCGAAAACAGTTCGCCGCCGGCGTGCCGATCCATTCGATAGAGATACCTATCAGGTTCATCAACTCGCGCGCCATCATGGTGATCTCGGCGGTGTCAATGCCATAAGGGCAAAAGACGGAGCATCGGCGACACTCAGTGCATTGATAGAAGTAGTAGAACCACTCTTTCAACACGCCGACCGTCAGCTTGCGCCCACCGGCGAACTTGCCGAGAACCTTGCCCGCAGTCGTGAAATCATTCCGGTAGACCGACCGCAAGAGTTCAGCCCGTAACACCGGCATGTTTTTGGGATCACCGCTTCCGATGAAGAAGTGACACTTGTCGGCGCAGGCGCCGCAGCGAACACAAATGTCCATAAAGATGCGCAATGAACGGTACTTCCCCAAACGCTCCTTGAACCCTTTGAGAATGATCTCTTCCCAACCGTCGGGTAACTGCCAGTCATCCTCGTACGGCTGCCATTTGCGCGGGAACGGCAGATCGAGATATTCCTGATTACCCGGGACGGCGGCGTAGTTGTAGGACCCTCGCTCAAACTTGACGGTAGGATCCATCCAGCTCCGCTTGGGCGGCCCGTAATCTATCTGAATCAGTTCTTCCGGTTTTTTCACGTCTTCGGCCATAGCTACTCCTTCTCCAGAGGCATCTCAGCCGCTTTCATAACGTCACGGAACTCGTCTTCATACTCTTCGTAGGTATGCACCTTGACCGGGTAATCCCATGGGTTGACATGTCTTCGCATACGATTATTGTTGGCCAGATTGCGTGTTGGACTAAAGAACACGCCACCCGCATGCACCAGCTTGCTGAAGGGGAAGTAGATCAGCAAAGCGCTGACCAAAAACAAGTGCACTGAAAACAGGGCGCTGATGCCTTCGGGAACCACGGGAGACAGAGTCACCAGACCCATGGCCAGTTCCTTGATACCAACGATGTCGGTCTTGTCGAAATAGCGCATCCAAACACCGCTGATGGCAATCCCCAGAAGCAGTAACAATGGGAAGTAATCACCGGCCAGCGAGATATAACGAAGTCTCGGGTTGACTACGCGACGGAAGAAAAGATAGGTCAGCGCCGCGACAATGATACCGTCGGTGAGATAGATGACTGGCAGACCGATCTGGAAGAATCCATCAAGACCCTCCATAACACTAACGCACCACGGCACCGGTTCAAGGAAAAACCGGAAGTGCCGTGCAACGACAATCAGAAAAGTCCAGTGAAAGGCCAGGCCACCGGCCCAAAGCCATTTGTCAGCGAGGTGGGTCAGCCTGGAACCATCTCTCAACTCCGATCTCGTGTTGCGAAACAGTGAGCGAAAGAAGAGCACCTCGAGAAGCATGCGACCGATCACACCCCAGGTTGAGTGCGGACTTTCCAGCCTGCTGGATTTGATCCAACTGAGGCTCTTTTGCTGCCCACAGGTAGTCGGGATGCGGAACGGCACCGGCAGGCGCGCCCACTGGAGTACCCGCATTATCAGGCCGACTACGAATACAGCCAGGGCGACGTACGGCACGATCACGCCGAACAGATAGTCCAGCCCGGCCGCGCCGACCAGGACCCAGGGCAGGGCAATGAGAACTGCTATGACCACCAGCGAAAAAAACAAATTCATAAGCTGTCCTACTCCTCCGTTATCATCTATCGTTGTCTTTGTCAGCGTTATTGAAGCTATTGCTTGCGGGGCTTTCGGCAAGGCGAGCATTGAGGCGCTCAATCAGTTTGGCGGTACTGCGTCGGGCATCGTTCACTTTGATCTCAGAGATGCGGTCACGACACATGGTGTAAGAATCAAGCGCCATCAGTTGCATTCGGTCGATAGCATCCTCCGTAGACTGCAACTCGTCATGAAGCGCGTGCGTCTTGATCTCCTCAGCCAGCAACTCGCGGATGATCGGTTTGAGCAGCAGCACGAAAGATACTGCCTCGGATGGAAGGAAATCCTGCACGGCGCGGATGCGAATGAGCTTGTCAAGCGATAACCGCGTGGCCTCGGGGTCCATGCCGTTGAGGAGGCGCTCGAACAGTCGATCGGTTTCCTCGCGAACGACATATCCAATGGGATTAGCGAAACGATCATCTTGCTGCTGCAGAAAACCGCGACCATCGGCAGGATAAGCATCGATAATTCCCTGACGCCACTTCTCAACCACTCTCTCTTTATTTCGAGTCAGAAGCTCTCGCAACGTCACAACCATCACCTCAAGTCGTTGTACACGCCGATCGATCCCGATCAACCGACGTGCTTGTTAAAGCCTTTATGAGCGCTGGAGCAGACGATACACATTCAGAAACTCCAGTTGAATGCTCTTTTGAATTCACTGGCGCGAATAGTCGCAAAGCTATCGCGAACCAGCCGACAAGGTCTGCGACAGCGTCAATACCATATCCTTCCCTTCCAAAAACGCCGCCAGACCGGGAGGCCTGACGACATTCGCATGCGCTCGGCTAATCGGTAGGTCAGGGCGCTCCGAGACCTGACGTCGCAGGAGTCAGGGACTCCTGCGCTAGTTCGTTATCGCCACAGCGTTAACTGATTACACGCAGCCGGTCGGTTTGGCCAGGCCGGCGACTTTGCAGGCGCCTTTGGCCGGACCGGACGGGAACAGTTCGTAAACCTTCTTCAGCGGGAAACCGGTCTCCTTGCACAGCTTCCGAATCATCGGGGCAATCCCGAACTTCAGATAGTAGTCGCGCAGGTAGTGCACCAGTTTCCAGTGCTCTTCGGTCAGATTGTCCACAGCCTCGGTCGTTGCGAGCGCCTTGGCGATCTCTTCGTTCCACTCTTCGGGCTCCAGCATGAACCCGTCTTCGTCGACCTCAATACTCACTTCCCCTAGTGTGAATGTCGCCATCGTTGAACCTCCGTAGTTTACCACCTATAGTGAATTGGTTTATACTCGATACTCATACTTGTACGCTCTATCGCATCTCCAGCCAGCCGCACGGGCATTGCTCGGCGCACTTCTTACACCCGGTACAGACGTCGAACTTATAAACATACTCCGGCTTACCGACTACCGGACCACCCTTGACCATCGGCTTGCTGATAGCGCTGTCCTGACAAAGACTCCAGCAGGTGCCGCAGTCGAAACAGAAACCGCAACTCATACACCGCTTGGCTTCAGCGGTCGCCGCTTCAATCGTGAACGTGGATGTGATCTCGGCATTTATATCCTTGAACCTGGTCTCTACCGGCATTACGGCAGGTTGTTGACGCTGCATCTCCTCATAAAAGTCGGGGTGCAACTTATCGAAATGAATGGCCTCAGCCCTCTTGTCGGGGGACATGGCCTCGCCGGTAATCATTTCATGGATGGCTTCCGCAGCCCGTCGACCATGATAGATAGCATCGATCACCAAACCGAGATTAACGTTGTCTCCTCCGGAGAAGACCGACTCGATCTTGGTCTTGAACTTATCGTCGGTCTTGATCCAGTCCCTGCCCTCTATCAGATCGGTGAAACCGGTGAAATCCGGTTGCTGACTGATGGCGGCAATTAGAGTGCTGAACTGCAGATCAAAAGTATCACCCTCGATCGGTACCGGACGACGGCGACCGGACGCATCCGGCTCGCCCAACTCCATCTGCTGACATTTCATGCCGGTAGCTTTATCGCCCTCCTTGTAGATCTCGATCGGGGCGGCCAGGAAATGGATATCGACCCCTTCCTCCAGGGCGCCTTCGATTTCTTCCTCGATAGCAGGCATTTCAGTGCGCGTACGGCGATACAGAATGGTCGCCTTCGCGCCAAGACGTCGGGCCATGCGAGCGGCATCGATAGCGGTGTCTCCGCCACCGATCACAACCACATGATCACCAACCTCGATCATCTCGCCCTCGTTCACCCTGTGCAGGAAATCAGTCCCGGTCCAGACATTGGGCGCATCCTCACCCTCGATCTTGAGCTGCAAACCTTGATGAGCACCGAGACCGACAAAAATCGCGGCGTACTCTTTCTTGAGATCATCCACCGGAACGTCGCGGCCGACCATCGTGTTCAGCTTGAGTTCGACACCCATGTCGAGGATGCGCTGCATTTCGGCATCGAGGACGTCCTGCGGCAGGCGATAGTCCGGAATACCGTAGCGCAACATGCCGCCGGATCTGGGGAAAGCCTCGAACACAGTGACCGGATAACCACGCCGCGCCAACTGATAGGCGCACGACATACCGGCCGGCCCGGAACCGACCACGGCGATCTTTTCTGAGCGCTTTTCGTCGGTCAACATCGGTGGCTTGAGTTTCTTCTCGAGCCCAAAGTCACCTATGAAACGTTCGATGCTGTTGATACCGACCGCTCCCTCTTTCTCCCTACGGTTGCACGCAGTCTCGCAGGGATGCGGACAGACACGACCGCAGACCGAATGGAACGGAGTCTTTTCAGCAAAAATGGTCCAGGCCTCCGCACAGGCTTCATCGAATGACTTTCCGGTGTCCTCTGCTTTGGCCAGCGTCATCAACATGATCCGGATCTTGTTGTGGTTGGGACAGCCCTCGGCGCCGCAGGGGGCCGGTTGTGTTTTACCGTAGGGTCGCAGGAGCGACTGTTCACCCACGCCGCCGCCGGAAAAGCCCATACTTCCCAGCTTCTTCTTTTTCTTTTTCTTGACTATCTTTATCATGGTGAAACTTTCCCGTTCATGTCTTTCTGACGGCTCAAGCAGCCAGGTATCGGTGGTCAGAGGCGGCCACGTATCCATGCCATGCCGGCAATATGCACTCAATCAAGGCTGTTTTCAGTCAACCAGTCTCCGCTTTCTTCAGTCTCATGAAATGGTCACCAAGTTGCTCACTACGTTTTACACTACATTCGTCGCCACTGTCCCGCTACCGCGACTCCCACCACCGATGCTGCGGTGACGAGCCATCCGGTACCCGCACGCCGCCTCGACGAACGCGGGCGCCCAACCAGGCAAGCCATCGGCATGAAAGTGTGTGTATGAGGCCAGCACCGACCTGTAAACGAGCCCGTCGCGAGCCTTGCTCAAACCAACGCCGCGGCACACCCTCATGCAACCATCTATAGGTGCGTTCGCAACGGGACCGGTGTAATGGAACTCGTGCCCACGCAAGACCTCGCCGACCTCGAAAAACGGATTGGCTTGGTCTACCTCCACCTCAACATATCCGTGACCTACCGGGCGCTGATGCATCTTCAGGTCAATATCGAACAGTGCAGCCAATGGGTAGGAACACCCGTCCCGAGATATCAGAGAACGACACAGATAGATGAGGCCACCGCATTCGGCGTAGATCGGTAGTCGAGCTTCGGCCGCCTGCTTGACTGAAGTCATCATGGCACGATTAGCCACCAGCCGCTCCACCTGAGTTTCTGGGAAGCCGCCGCCGATGTACAAGCCGTCGATATCATCCGGCAGGGTTGCAGTATCCAATGCGGAAAGCGGCACCAACTCGGCGCCGTTAGCTTCGAGCGCCTCGAGATTCTCCGGATAGTAAAATGTAAAGACGGCGTCTTTGAAAAAGGCGATCCGCGCCTGGTGCTGCACCGGCTCAACAGAATCTATCGATACTTCATCCATCAGCGCTGCTTTCTCGGCGATTACGATCAACTGCTCCATGTCCAGATGACGCGCAGCGATCTCAGACAGCCGCGCCATGAGTTCATCCATCGATCCAAACTCGGCCGGCGTGATCAGACCCAAATGGCGTCCCGGGATTACACTCTCATCGTTTCCGAGTTTTGGAATTGCACCCACCACAGGTAAGCCGCAGTATTGCTCGATTGCACCGCGTATCACCGCCTCATGGCGTGATCCGGCGATCCGGTTAAGGACCACACCGGCGATGTTCAGCGACGAGTCGAACGACTGACAACCCTTTATGAGAGCCGCCAACGTTCGGGTGGTCTTGGTGGCGTTTACAACGAGGACCACCGGCGTGTCCAAAAGACGAGCCAGAGCCGCGCTGCTGTGCGTACCCTCAACGTCCATGCCATCGAATAATCCACGATTCCCCTCGATAACAGCCACCCCGGCACTGTGAGCCTGGGTGACAAAGCGCCGTCGAACAGTGTCGTGCGGCGCCATATATGTATCAAGGTTACGGCAGTTCGACTCCGCGACAGCGCTAAGCCAGGCGGCGTCGATGTAGTCGGGACCCTTCTTGAAGGCGGAAACAGACCGCCCCCTTTGCCTCAGACCTGCCAGCAGGCTGAGGCTGACCACAGTCTTTCCTGAGTCGCCGGACAAGCCGGCGACCATCAATCGCGGAATGCGGAGACCCATCTATCGAGCTCGGTGCGCTTGAGTATTAGTCGTTGGCCGCACCCTCTTTGTGAGGAATCTCCAGGAAGCTCCCTCCGAAATAAGTGTAGACACATCGGCCACTGTTGACCAGCAGCTTGATGGCCTCCTTGCAGAGCTTCTTGTCCGCTTCGTCGCCGTAGAGTTCTCTCATTGCCTTGATCAAATCGCCTGGCTTTAGCTTCTTGATTCCGAAGCTGTCCTTGACCAGAGCAAACATGGCATCGGCGATTTCTTCTGCTGTCTTAGCCACTATGGCACCTCTTAGAAGGTCAGATGTGTTGACCGCTTGAATGTCAATCCGGCATGCTTAAAATCGTCTATGTGTTCCTTCTGGAACTTGATACCGGACATCCTGAAGAACTTGGGCCAGCCGATGCGGTTAATCCACTCACCCATACGTTCGTACTTGTTGGCATTAGACGCCCACAACTCCACCAGAGCCCTGACGGCCTGGGTTACTTCCGGCCAACGAGGCGGGTTGTTCGGTATGAACGGAATGGCCAGCTTGGAGAACGTCGGCTCCGAACGGGCGTTGGACACCTTGCCGCCGATCCAGATGGAGACACCGTCGTTGAGCGGGTCAGCCATCGGCATGGCCGGACACACGGTGAAGCAGTTGGCGCAGTACATGCAGCGTTCCTCGATCACTTCCACCGAGGCATAACCATCAATTGTGGCCGGACGAATGGCCGCGGTTGGACACGATGCGCTCACGCTGGGGATCTCACACATGGACTTGACCTTGGTGTGATCGGTTCTCGGGGGACGACGGTGAATGCCGAGGATGGCGATATCCGAGCAGTGTACAGCGCCGCACATGTTCAGACAGCAGGCCAGGGCGATACGCAACTTGCCCGGCAGTTTCATGTTCTCAAAGTACTCCGACAAATCGTCCATGACCGCCTTGACGATACCGGACGCGTCGGTGGCGGCCGAGTGACAATGTATCCAGCCCTGAGTGTGAACGATACTGGTAATGGAGTTCCCCATGCCGCCAATCGGATGACCGAGCTTCTTCAGGTCGGCAACCAGCGGCTCGATGTTCTCCTGCTTGGTCAGCAGGAACTCGACATTGTGACGGCTGGTGAAGCGCAGGTAACCGTCGCAGTACTTATCGGCCAGATCGCAATAGTCCCGAATCTTGTCGATGCAGACCAGGCGCGGTGAGGCTGCCCGGATGGTGAAAAGCTTGTCACCGGTCTCCGAGACATGGACCATAACGCCCGGTTTCAGGATTTCGTGATATTTCCACTTGCCGTAGTTTTCCTTGATGATCGGCGGTAAGAACTGTTCGTAATGAGGCGGTCCAAAGTCGGTCCGTCTTTCTTGTACGTCAGCCATGCTATACCTCAACAATTAAGTCGTTATAATCTTCCAACATTCCGGAGGGCTGATTAACCCTCTTCTTCCTCGTTCTCGTCTCCTTCTTCGAAGTAATCTTCGTAGAAGACATAAGGATTCTCGCGCGGGTGCGCCACCATCTCAGCCACCGGTTCCAGACCGATTGCCTCGAGGAAATTGCCCATGCCGACGCGCTGCATGAACTCACCCACACGCTCACGAGCCTTGCCGTCTTCGGACCAGACGTCCCAGATGTTGTCAACGATTTCCTTAAGGTCACTATACGGCGGTTCCAGCTTCCAAAACGGAATCAGTACCGAGGAAAGCAAAGCGCCCTCAACGATCGGCGCCTTGGAACCCAATAGCACCGTAGCACCCTTATCTTTGCCGGGACGAAGCGCCTTCGGCATGACATTGATACAATGCATGCAACGGACGCAAAACGAGTTCTCAATGTGCAGTTCCTTACCATCGAAATCCATGCACTTGGCCGGACAGTTACCGATCACATCGGAACGTATGTCCATGCCTTTGTCGGCATACTCGCGGACGGCGTCCTGATCAATCTGAATGCTGTCACGCCAGGTTCCGATGATCGACATGTCTGAGCGGGCAATTGACGCTACGCAGTCGTTGGGACAACCAGACATCTTGAACTTGAATTTGTACGGAAACGCCGGACGATGCAGTTCATCCTGGTAATGCATGGTCAGGTCATAGGTGAGAGCCATGGTATCATAACAGGCCCATTCGCAACGCGCCTGACCGCAGCAGCAACTCGGCGTTCTCAGATCGCTGCCGGAACCGCCGATGTCGAAGTCGATCTTGCCCAACTCCTCAAACACCGGTTCGAGATGATCGGTACTGGTGCCAAGCAGAATGATGTCACCGGTCGATCCGTGCATATTGGTAAGCCCGGAGCCATGCTTCTCCCAGATGTTGCATATTTCACGCAGTGACTTGGAGGTATAGAACCATCCAGCCGGCTGGTTGATACGCATGGTGTGGAAATGGGAGATATTCGGCCACTCTTTCGGCAGATCGGAATACCGACCAATCACACCGCCACCATATCCCATCACACCAACAATGCCACCATGTTTCCAGTGGCCGATTTTCTCACGATAGGACTGTTCTAACTGACCGAGAAGATCTTTCGCCATGTCGTTCTTCTCGGCCGCCCTTTTTATTTCCGACACAAAACTTGGAAACGGCCCACTCTCGAGCTCGTCAAGCAGTGGTGTCTTCGGAAGGTCTGCCATGGTCACTCCTCAAATTTCAACAAGAAACTCTCTGTTAACTCTATTTTCTAATTCCAATGAGAACGCTGCAAAGTCTCCAGGAAACCTCAGCTTTCTTTCAAGATAAAGGTTATCGGCATTCTCCAATTTTTATCATGTTAAATATTTCACTATCGTACCATCATATCTAAACGAAAACCCGAGGCGAGTCAAGCGGAAAATGTGAAATGTTTCATTATCTATCATTCTGACCAAATGCTCCCCCAACACCCGTGAATCTGCAATGCGAGCTTATAACTCGTTGGTGTCATTGGGCTTGATGGTTGCACGGGACGGCGACTCGGCACCCTGCGGAGATTACGAGTGTCTTATTTGCTATAGAAAGATGTGCATATCATGCCTCTCAAGCATGGTTTTGACCCAAAGGGCACCTCAAACCTTCGCCAAGAAATACCCCCCAACATGTGGGGGGCATCGCGGCTAATAATGGAGTTATGGCTACATACCCTTGTATGGATTCGGTCCAGCGGTCTCGATAGCCTCCAGAAAATCGTCGAAGATCTTGGGGATTAGGTGGTAATCCGAAATCGCCAACTCGTGGAGTTCCACCCGTTCCTCTTCGAGGACCAACTGTTTCAGTTTCTCTCGCACATTCTCCATCCGCGTGTCGGCCAGCTGACTGCCGCGCATGAAGTGACACTGGTAGTCATCCCCCTTCTTGCAGCCGATCAGAACGACGCCGTCGAAGCCACTGGCCAAAGCATCGCTGACCCAAACCGGGTTCATGGACCCCAGACACCTGAGCGGGATGATCCGAACCATAGAGTTGTATTTGAGCCGGGCCCAGCCGGCCATGTCGACCGACGGCATGGCGTCGTTTTCACAAACGAAGGCCAGCATCCGCGGCTTCTCCTCGAACTCATCGGGGATATCGATGGACTTGATCATCTGCGAGACCATGTTGATACTATAGTTCTTGAACGACACGATTCGCTCCGGACAGGCGCCCAGACAAATGCCGCAGCGCCGACAGCGGAACGGATTCGGCAGCGGCGTTCCTTTTTCGTCTTCATCCAGCGCACCGAACGGGCACTCCACGGTGCATCGCTTGCACTGAGTGCAGCGTTGCATGAAGAAATCGGCGACACTCATATCACCGGCGCGAGGGTGTGCCGCCTCGCCACGCGCAATCGCCTCCACCGCCTGAATCGCCTTGAGCGCTGCTCCGTAAGCATCGTTAGCTGAGATGGCGAGATCCATAGGAGCGCGTACCGGTCCGGCGGCGTAGATCGCCGTGCGTCTCGTCTCGTACGGGAAGCAGATGAAGTGCGAATCCGGGAAACCGTACTTGAGGGTCGGAAGATCGGTCCCCTGACGATACGTCAGGTTCAAAATCCCCGCCCCCTCTTCGGCGCCGGCGGCAGCTTTCTTCTCGTCACCGGACACCTCATCACCTTCGGCTTCCGCCTCTTTCTCGGTAGCCTCATCCGCCGACGGCGGCTCCGATCCACCCTCAAGCCAGCCTTTGGCCCCTTCAACATAGGTGCTGGGTACCATGCCGGTGGCTAGTACCACCATGTCTGCTTCGATCCTGATATCTTCACCCAACAATGTCTCGGTGACATCTATGGTGAGCTTGCCGCCACCGTTGTTGACAGCAGCGATCTCACCTTTGGTCAAAAAGATCCCATCGTCGTTCTGGGCGTGGGCGTAGAACATCTCCCACTGCGCCGGGGAACGGATATCTTTGTAAACGATGTACACCTTGGCGTCGGGATACATGTCGCGAACATAGCGCGCGTGCTTGAGCGAAACTCGGCAGCAGACGCCGGAGCAATAGGGCAGGTGATCTTCATCGCGCGATCCGGCGCACTGGATGAAGGCGACGCTATCCGGAGCTTTGCCGTCCGAAGGTCGCTTGATCGCACCCTCTTTGGCCATCTGTTCCATCTGGACATTGGTGATCACATCCGGACTGGAACCGTAACCCAGATGCGTCAGCTTCTCAGCCTGGTACGGCTGCCAGCCACTGGCCAGAACCACGGAGCCAACTGTCAGCTCCTTGCCACCGTTACCGTTCTCCAGGTTTACTACAAACTGTCCCGGCTGACCGGCGGTCCTGGCGACCGTGGTCGACGTGTGAATAGTTATATTATCGTGTCCTTCGACATCCTTAATCAACTGCTCGACACCGGAATCTTCCAGCTCCTGATATGGCGGATGCTTGGGGAACACCTTGACAAACTTCGTAGCCCAGCCGCCGAGGTGATCCTCCTTCTCGACGAGGACGATTTTGTATCCGGCGTCAGCCGCTGCTTTGGCGGCTGTCAATCCGGTCATGCCGCCACCAATGACGAGGATATCCTTGCTTGTCTCCTCGATGAGCGCTTCCGTCGGTTCGGAACTCTGCATCTTGACGATACCCATGCGCACATAGTCCTCGGCCAGCATCTGGGTATCTTCGTCGTTCGGTTCATGACACCAAGCCACGTGCTCGCGAAGATTGGTCCGTTCGGTAAGAACCTTTTCGCCGAACTCGAACAGTTCCGGAAAAACGCGGCCGGAGCAAGCGGCCACCACCACGCGGTCGAGACTTTCGCTTTCGACATCCGCTCTGATGAGGTCGAGCCCTTCTTTATTACACAGTGCATCGTGGCTCTTGGCGACGGCCGCCTTCATTTCGCCCGTGGCCAGTTCGACCAGTTTGTCGACTTCGACGGATTGGGCGATATCACAGCCCTTGCAGATATAGCAACCTACTTTGGTATCCATGATCCTACCTCCCTCCTGCAATGTTGATAGCTCTCAAAGCCGCTCCGGTAGCATCCTGAATCGACGCCGATACATCCAGCGGGCGGTTCGCTACCCCGGCGCCAACGATGCCCTTGTCACCGTCGGGAGCAACGAATCCGAAATCATCCAGCACCGTCTCCAACGGCGGTGGAGCCTCGACGCTATTCGGCACCATGCCGGTGGCCAGGATCGCCAGGTCCACTTCGGTCTTGGTGATCTGACCGGTCAATGTATTCTCGGCCTCGAGGATCACGTTGCCGTCGGCGCCTTCGGTGATTTTCGCCACCTTGCCGCGATGGAAATGGAACTTCTCGTCGTTCTGCTTGGTGACGTAGTAATCCTCCCAGCGTCCGGGGGTGCGAACGTCGATGTAGAACAAATATATCTCGGCATCAGGGTATTGCTCGCGTATGTAAGTCGCCTGCTTCATCGAAGCCATGCAGCAGATGGTCGAACAGTACGGCAGATGGTTTTCATCGCGCGAACCGGCGCACTGCACAAAGCCGATTCTGGTCGGCTCTTTCTGATCGGACGGCCGCAGGATCTTGCCTTGAGTCGGACCGGTCACAGCGGACAGACGCTCCATGATGACATTAGTGATGACATTCTTGACCTGCCCGAAGCCGAGGTTATCTATCTTCGCGGCGTCATAAGGTCTCCATCCGGTGGCCCAGACGATGGCGCCGACTTTGGCGGTGATCGTGCGCGGCTGCATATCGAGTTCGATAGCATCGTACTGACAGGCGTCGACACATTTCTTCATGCCGTCGTCACCGACGTGCGCAGGATCGATCACGTGCCGCATCGGGTAAGCCATCAGATGCGGCAGGTAGATCGCCTTGGTCTTGTCGAGATCATAGTTGAAATCATTGTCGCGCTCGATCTCGCAAACTTTCTCGCAGTCGCCGCAGGCAGTGCACTTTTCGTTGACAAAGCGCGGTGACAGTTTGAGCGTGACCTGAAAATCTCCGGGACCGCCGGAGACGGACTCGATTTCGGTCAGCGTGAGTACCCGGATATGCGGGTTCGGGCGGATACGTCTGTAGTTGATCTCGATACCGCAGGTGGGCGGACACATTTTCGGGAAGTACTGGTGCATAGCCGCTACTCGTCCGCCGAGACTGGGTGTTTTCTCAATAAGAATAACATCCTTACCGATCTCGGCGGTTTCGATAGCGGTCGTCATCCCGGCGATACCACCACCGACCACGATGGTATCGGCGGTGATCTGATCGTCAGCCGGTTCGAACAGAGCCATCGTCATCTCCTTTATAGTCAATCAGATTCATCAAGAATCGTCCTTCATGCCCTTTGAGGGGCTTTGTGAAATTTGTAACAATCTAACCCGGCTAAGTAATATCCTGGGGCAATACTTGTCAAGCGCTTTTGGGAGTGGGCGGTAACATCCACTTGGCACTGCCATCGAGTCATCGTACTATCATTAGACAATCCGAACAGAGGAACAGGTACATTGATAACCAGACTCATAGTGGCCGTGCTTCTCACCTGTGTGCTTCCGAATTCCCTCGCAGGGGAAGAGCCAGATAGCGCGGTTGCCCAACTCAGAGACATGTTTGAATCTGATCGCGTTGAGTTCCTATGGCCGGCCAGAAACGGCGTGGGCTGCGACCCTATTCTATGTGGCAGTGATACCGCCGAAGACGGACGCGGGCTGCGCGATTTGGCGCTTGACGCTCACATCGGGGAACGCTGGTCTACTTTCCTGACAATACCGGACGAATGGCTGCCTCCATGTCAACAGCGGCAGTTGAGGGACACGGTGGTCGTCCTATGGTCAGAAGGCGCCATCAGTGCTGTGGTAGCTGGGTTCATATACGTATTCACCGAAGGAGACGAATGGCCCATGTGCGAACTCGAGCCTCTCGATTCGGCTGACGGGGTTCCGGAAGCCTGGGTTCCCTCCCTGGTATTTCGAGATGTAACCCAACCGTATGGATCCATCCAACCACACCGAGCGTATGATGTCTCCGACGACGATGTCAGTGTTTTCTTGGAAGCGGCCCGCTCTGACTTTGCGCAAATCCCTGATGAGAATTACAGCTACAGGCCATCTGACGACATTGAGGTAGAGTACTGGGGAGTTCGGGGCTTTTCGGTACCGGACACTCTTATTGCCAGTGTTGTGGGAGCCGGCTCTTTTGAATATTGGCGCTGGCATGCGGCATATATGCTAACCAAAGAGGACGATGATTGGGTTTGGCACCCGCTTATGGAGCTTCACCGCGGTCCCATTAAGTTTGCCATTACTTGCACTCTCGATCTGAATGGCGACGGACGGAAAGAGTATCTGGTTTATGAATCTCCTTACCCCTTCGCCCTATACACCCTGGTCGATGATAAGCTGGTGTGCGCCGTCAAGAGTGATTTCCGCGGCGATTAACCAATTGTACTTGGATGTAGGAACAAAGTCAATACCTGCGCGGTTTCGACACTTGGAATCAACCCCTGTAGGATCAGCAATTGTGTCCCCCCCCACATCGACACGCGGAGCTATTTTGCTATGTTATGTGGAAAACAGGAGGTCACTGTGAATCGTTTGCTTGTCCTTATCATATCCTCAACGTACATGATCGCCCTGAAGCTTCAAGTCAGCCCGACCGGAGGCTATCATGAAGTGTACCATATCGGTCGGACCCATCACCTCCCCCCAACAAAAAAACCGGCTTGACGCCGGTTTTGAATTTTCATTGAGATAGATCTAAAGCAAAGGCTACGAAACAGGCTAAGCCTGCCGACGCCGGAGGAGGCCAATTCCCACTAATCCCAAAGTCAGAAGCGCGATAGTGGCCGGTTCCGGAACGGCTGAAACCGATTGATCGGGCTGATCATCGGTCAGCGAAGCAGGCGTGTAGTAACTCGTATACACCTGGCCGGACGTATAGTCCATGTTACCGCCGCCGGGCCAATTGTTCCAACTCTCGAAGTCATTGCCGCCGCCGAGGTAAGCACTGGGGAGCGCCGACACTGAAGTAGAGATCAACACCAGGGCAAAAACCAAGCTCAGCGTCACTGTGATTTGTCGAATATTCATATTCAAGCTGCCTGTCCTATTGTTCGTCTTGATAGACTTGTCAGCAAATTTCCTACCGGAACCGGAGGTACTGTCAGACAGCGACTTATGAGAACACCAAAACGCAGCCAACAGGAAAACTGATAGATCGTTGCTCTTTATGTGCACACCCCTGCATATTCCACCAAGAGCAGACATGATTAGACCGGCATCACCGCCGGTCCCGAACTTTTGACGATCGTCGTAAGAACAATCAGGTAGTCGACTTGATCGACCGTCTACGGCGCAAAAGTGCGATACCGATCAGACCCAGCGCCACCAAGGCTAACGTGGCCGGTTCCGGGTCGGATTGCACAACCCACTTAAGCACTTCAACATCCCAACTGTTCAAGTATTGAACATTTTCTTGGAAGCATATTCACAGCATCGGCGACGGGCTGCACGGGATTTGTGACACAACCCACCGGGCTGCCTCACACTTCTTGGGTGGAGTCAGATGGCTCCGCCGCGAACGGAGCTAAAGCCGTTGCAAAACGGCCTTCATTTGACGATATTGCATAAGATGGGTTTTACATGCCGTTTCGTACCACTCAAGTGAGGATGAGAATGCTACCTGCCGCCACCTTGCGTCGAGCCGCCCTGGCGGGACCGATTGTGATACTGACACTGATGATGTCTCAAATCCTGGCCGCGCCGATGGTGATCAACTACCAGGGGCGACTGACAGGAACCGGTGGCAGTCCGGTCGCAAATGGTTCCTATGACCTGCTGTTCGCGATCTACGAGGATTCTCTCAGCGGCCTGCCGCTCTGGGCCGAGACGACCACAGTGACCGCGAGCGATGGTTTGTTCAGCCACCTGATGGGATCGTTAAACAGTTTCCCTCGCGATCTTTTCACTGACGGGAGCCCGCGCTATCTGGAGTTGACAACGGAAGGCGAGGTTATCAACACGCGCACTCTCCTCGGGGTCGTGCCGTTTGCGCTGGTCACTCGCGATCTGTTCGTTACTGACAGCAACGATGCGCTGGTGATCGGAACGTTCGCCGATGAACGACGCCTGTCGTTGTACGATGAACTGGGACAGGAGCAGATTCGTTTGCAGGCCGATGCCGCTTCCGGCGGACAGCTGTTGCTAAACCGGACCGACGGCGAGACCGGTATCGCCATGCATGGCGACCTGACCGGTGACGAAAGTGTAACCCTGCCCGATTCATCGGTGGGCAGCATGGAAATCCTCGACGAACCCGGGTATGTGACATACATCAACGTCAGCCCGATTACGTTGGTTACGCTGCAGATGACCGATTTGGTGACGCTGGAAATCGAGACCCCTGCCGATGGCTACATTGTGCTGGAGGGAAAATGCTACGTGCAGTTGAGCGGCACCACTGGACCGAACATTGCCCTGGTGCAAATCGACCAGGAAGAAGGGGGCGGATCGCAGTTTCCATACTACACCCTGGCCGGCCTGGGTGGGTATGTCACGACCAATGACTCGTACTTCCCTGTTTACGTGACCCGGGTCTACTGGAAACCGCAGGGTATCCATGAGTTTCGCATGGAGGGACGCGCCAACGATGCGCCGCCGGCCGAAGCCCGCACCTGGGACCACATTCTGACGGCCACCTACTACCCCACCAGCTATGGTATGGTGAGCAAGGTCTCCCCCATGTCCGACGGCCATCCCGAAGCCGAACCGCTCGACATCACCGATCCCCAGAACCCCGACGGACCTACGCGCTATTACCAGATGGACCTGCGGTATTTCGAACGACGGGCGAAAGAGCAGTAGGTCGGAACCCCCTTGCGGGTTCCGACTTCTTGCTGCTGCAATTATATTCACGATGACCTTCCCCCTGTTCGGGTTCCGACTTCTTGCTAATGATTTGCCGTTCTTCTCTGTTTCAATTATATTCACGACATGAGCTTCGTAGGTTGGAACCCCTGCCCCGAAGGGCGAGAAACACGGCTTGACCGTGTCGTCCTGAGCGGAGTCGAAGGGCGAGGTTCCGACAACATGTCAAGGACTCAGGGCTCCCGACACGGGATTCTGGTGAGTAATATGAGAGTCGGAACCCGCAAGGGGGTTCCGACCTACGGGACTTTAGTGCACGGTTTTACGCGCGTCACCGTACCATCGCGAGCCGCTACCGGATGAGCATCATCTTGTTGGAGGCTGCGAAGTCGTCGGCGCTGATGCGATAGAAGTATACACCACTGGAAACATGGTCGCCGCTGACGTCGGTACCATTCCACGAAACAGTGTGATGACCGGCCGGCTGGGATTCGTCGACAAGCGTCTTCACAATCTGGCCAAGGACATTGAAGACATCCACTCTGACGTGGACAGGTTGTGGCAGGCTGAAATCTATGAACGTAGTCGGATTGAACGGATTGGGGTAGTTCTGCGAAAGCTGGAAACGATTCGGCACCGGTGGGCCGGATTCGACATGAAACGGCCGGTCCTCGTGAAGGTAGTAAAGGTGGATCGACTCGCCGTTGGAAGTGGCGACGACCTCACCATCGGTGGCCAAAAAGGAACCGGCCCGGCCGCCATAGTCGATCACCGTGGGCGGCGAGGTGTCAAGGTCATAAACCGCCAGCCCGCGCTCACCCACTGTGTAGAAACGGTCCTCGTACACCACGCCGTCAGTGACCGGCAGAGCCATCGGCACCACCGCCTCTACCCGCGGATAGTGCGGGTCAGAACAATCGACGTAGGTCATGTCGTCGTGAGTGAAGTAAATCAGACGGTCGTTCATAAACTTCAACTCGAAGGCCGGGATCGCCAGATCGATACTGGACACCATACTCAGGGAGTAGTCGGGAGCTATTCGGTAGATCCGAATCGAATTCTTGCCCGTCGAAACAAACAGCAGCGAATCGGCAAAAGTTGCGCCCAGAACCCCGCCAACAATCGGCCAGGTTGCGCCGTGTTCAGCAAAGTCGGAATCGTTGATCGGGTAGACACTGATCGACGACGCGGCGTACACCAGGATAGCCGATTGATCGGTCGCCCAGTCAGTCGTAAATTCGAGATCAAAGGCGCCATAGGGATCGACAAAGATAGAACTCTCCAGATAATACTCATCGGGGTCGGCAATTGAGGAGATGAATGCGATCTTGTTCAGACTGTTGTACAGGACGATCAGGCTGTCGCCATTGTGATCGATCGACACCACGTCCTGCAGGGCCGAGTAAATCGTGAAGTCGAGCCGCGGCGAAGTTCGCCACCAGTCCAACCGGTAGACATCGACCGGATTGGTTTCTCCCCCGGTGTACAGCCTGCCGTCGCGCAAAACAAGTCCCGTGATCGGTCCCGGACGATAGAAGGCAACCCAGGATTGTCCCGACTCATCCAGATGGTAGAGCACCAGCCCGCCGAATTGCCCCGGCAATAACAAAAGAGGGCTGTCATCGATATAGAACAGATCTCCGTCGGGCGGATCATCACCGATAGCTATAGTGCTGCGCTGCTGGTAATCGCTACGGTCGATCAATTCCACAAAGCGATCACCCACGAAAATAAACAGACTGTCGGTCAAGAGGGTCTTGTAAATCGGTACGGTGCCGTCAATAGAACCGTAGATACCGGAACCGGCTTGACCGAATTGGCCGAACAAAATGCCGTCGTTGAGAGCGGGAATAATGAACTCAGTGTCGATCTTGAGAAACGATGCCGCACGCTGAGGAATGTAGAGATAATCTATGAATTGTCCGAAACCGTCACCGGAGATGTCGTAGCGGATAATGCCGTTATACTCGTCCAGTCCGTAGAGAGTGTCGTTTGAGACTTCCACCTGCGTTACCAGAATCGGCTTCATGCTGGAGTCGGAGAACGAAATCTGATCGTCGTCGTCAACCGTGAATCTGAGAATACCGGCAAACCAGGCCGACACATAGAGATCATCTCCGTGCAGGGCGAAATCCGATAAAGGTAAGCCGACATCGATACCGGCTCTATAATCGATACTCGGAAGCTGTCCGATATCGATCAACAGCAGACTGTCCGTCATCGTGTAAACCACCAGCATATCGCCGTGAGGTTTCATTCGGACCGGTTCGTCATCAAGGAAGAGTTGGTTGACCTGCACGAAACTCGAATCGACCCGATCAAAGCGACAAACGACGATGCCCTCCGGCGCCAAAGCCACGGCGAAACTATCAACCACCGTCACCGCGTGGAAGCGATTCCACAGCATAGTCTGATCGGGCAGCCGGTCGATACCTCCGGCCTGGACAGTTCCAATCAAGAAAAGGCAGGCTGTGACAATCAGGCTCCAGCGGGTCGACTTCATTTCATAAGCACCATTTTTCTTGTAGTCGTTTGGTCGGATGTCTTCATCCGGTACAAGTAAACTCCGCTGGCCAGATCGGTGCCGTCGAATTGAATGTGATGACGCCCCATTTTCATGACGCCATCGACAAGAACAGCCACTTTCCGGCCGAGAATGTTGTAAATAGACAACTCAACGTGAGTAAGACGCGGCACGCTGAACTCGATAGTGGTAATCGGATTGAACGGATTAGGATAGTTCTGGGAAAGATATAGGCCGCCGGGCAGGGTCGTGGGAGCATCGTCGACACCGGTTGGCAAATGTGAAACCGGTAAGATGCCGCTGTTGATATTGTCCACCAGGAAACGACCACGATTGCGGTCGTTTTCAGAGGAAGCATCAAAGTCCCACACCAGGATTTCAAGTCCGTCCGTCACCAAAATCAACTCCACCAGACCATCGTTGTCCAGATCCTCGATCAGGGGTGGGTACCGGGAGGAGAATACCTGAGAAGGCCGAGTGGGTGTTGCTACCGGCCAGTCGGGCAGCGGTTGCGCCTGATAGTCGAGGATATAGACCTGCTCGGTGCCGGTGCCCGGCAGGATGTGGCCGGAACGGATGATAATCTCCGGATAATCGTCGCCCGTGAGATTGGCCACGGTAGGTGTACCGAAGGTTACCGGCTCCGTGAAGGCTTCGCCGCCGGCCCGCCCGTCACGATCGACATACGGCGTGCCGTCGGCACGGAAGATGTACAATGATGCGATATCATACTCGAAGAAAGTGCAGAGTATTTCAGGGATACGATCCAGATCGAGATCGGCCGCAATCGGATAGGAGCCGATCCACAGATCGACACTCGGTATCGCTACCGGCCAGCCCGGCAGATCATCGACACCGTTGGTCTTGACCCAAATCCTCATGACCCCCAGACTGTCGCGACCTAAGGTAATGATTTCAGGAAGACCGTCGTCGGTCAGGTCGGCCAGAACGGTGCCGTAAACTCTCGGTATGCTCTCTATCGTGGGCGCTTCCATGCCATAGGCGGGCAGTCCGGTGCGAGCGTCGAACAGGCCCAGACCGGTAGTCGGTTCGGGCGAACTGTAGGAGGCGATCACCTCGTTCAAACCGTCGCCGTCCAGATCGGTGGAAGTAACAAACGGTGAGGTCGGCCCGCCGTGACTGTAGGAATCGGATATCCGTGGATCAAACGATGCGAACAACCCATCCAGAGAATAGAAGTACGGATCACCATTAAACTCGTAGGCAAGAATCTGCCCGATCTTGTTGATAAGGACAATCGCCGAATCTTCGCCCAGCCCCAATTGCGCTACCGTAACATTAGGAAAGCCGTACCCGAAGGGGATCTGGCCGGTGAACATCGCCACCGGCCATCCTTCAGCGTAAGTGCCGTCGTAGTTGAAGACGTGCAGACTGTCGCGGCTGGTACAGATAATCTCGTCCTGACCATCGCGGTCCACATCGTATATGGCCGGAACCGTCCGGAAGTCGACATCGGGGAGAACCGGGAAACCGTCCACCAGGACTCCGGTGGCATGGAACACATATACCCCACTGCTGGTCGGGATAATGATCTCGCGGGTACCGTCGCGATCGAGATCAGCGCAGGAGGCGGTCAGACCCGGTCGACCCGCCATGCTTCGAGGCCAGCCGTTTGCAAAAGCCGATACCACATTTACGGTAGCTGAATCGATGACCAAACCGGAACTGAAGTAACCATAAAGATAAACACGAAAGATGCCTGTGTCCACGCCGGACATCGACCAGTCGAACAGTAGTGAATCGAAGTACTCACCGGTGGAGCCGTCCAGGCGCACGAAGGGGCCCGGTTGTTTGCGATAAGCGACAAACATGGAATCATACTCCGGACCGTAAGCACTGCCCATGATCGGAATATGGTACTTCACCTCCGACCCGTCGATTGGCGCCGTCAACTGGAGTTTCTGGTGCCGCACGTGCACGCAGTTGGTATACGACAGATTGCCGTATTGATCCGTCAGCCGGAAATTAAGGTGCCCTTCCTCCAACTGATCGGCAACTAAGTAGGCGGCTGAATCGTCCGGCAGAGATGTCCCTGAGGCCAGGTATAGCCAATCCACGGACCCGGGACCAACGGAGTAGTCCAACTGCCAGCTTCCTTCGTATGAAGCGATCGGGGCGATACGAACTATGAAGTCATTGGTGTACCTGTGCCGCCGTCGAGGTTCCACTATGTGGATGCCTCCATGCCACAGAAGGTCGTACGATGCGGCCACATTCATGTAACCGTAACCGCAAACAGTATCGGGACCGATAAGGCTGTCCCCGTTGTCGAGGGGATCTATCAGATCGTCAGCGCCCATTCTGAGTATCTCTTCCAGTTCGGCCAGCGCCAGGTCCGGCCTGAACGCCCTCAAAAGCGCCGCCGCGCCGGCCACCATCGGCGCTGCCATAGATGTCCCGTCGGCCAGATAATACAAGCTGTCGATGATCCTGACGTCGGGTTCGCCGCCCTCAGCGTACATGTCCGTGCCGTCGGCTCTCAGCGAAAGGATATCGAGACCGGGCGCTACGATGTCAATGTGAGCGCCCCAGGTGGAGAAATCGGTCATATTGCCGTCGGAGTTACCGGCTGCGACGGTAAAAGTCGAGTCGTATGCAGCCGGAAAGAACCGGTCATTGCTGCCGGTGTTACCGGGCGCTACGGCTACGAACACACCGTTGGCTCGCGCGAACTCCATCGCTTCCTCCAACAGACCTGACAAAAACGGTGTCCCCCAACTGATATTGATCACCTGGGCGCCGGTATTGACAGCGTAGATGATACCCGCCACGCCGACGGCCGTAGTGGCGTTGGGACGAATCTTAACCGGCATTATCTCAGCAAAGGGCACGATTCCGGCGACCCCCGGAGCGTTCCAATTGGCCGCTACGATCCCGGCAATATGTGTACCGTGACCAACTTCGTCGGTCGGGTCGTTATCCCCGATCGGGTCGAACAGTGTTTGGACATCGCCCGACACGTCGTAGCCCAGAGTGTCATCTACAAACCCGTTATGGTCATCATCGATGCCGTTATTCGGAATCTCGTCGTCGTTTCGCCAGAAGCGACCTTGAAGTTCCGGATGCAACAGGTCGACCCCGGTGTCGACTATCGCCACTACCACTTTGGTCGTTTCCGCGGGTGGAACAGAATATAACGACCAGAGTCGAATGTCTTTTTCGAGAGTTCCCGTCTTCGTAACCAGGACATCGTTGTAGTAACCGTTCTTACGGAGAATACCGTAATAGGACTGGCCTTCATTATAGAGGTACCATTGGTTGGAGAAAAGCGAGTCGGCCGGCATGGCAAAGAACTGAATGTAATAGTCCGGCTCCACATATTCCACGTTGGCCTCGCCGAGTAATACTGTCACATCGGCCGCGGCCAGCGATTTGGATTCGGTGCAAAAAATGTGGACGCGAGAGAAACTTTCTGAACCGACGAGGTCTTCCCTCAGTTGCAGGTTCGAGAACTTCTCGAGACGATTTCCACGGCCGAGGGACTGGTTCAACGTCTCCATACGGGCCTGTGGCTTAAGTTTCACGATGAACTTCCCCGGAACCGGACCGGTCGGTCCGTTGTCGCGGTACACGGCTTCGCCTGATGCTACCATGAGTAACACCATGACCGTCACGGCAGCAAACGCTCGAACAGGTTTTGTACTCATACTATACATATCCTACAAATAGTACGCCGTGAGGGGCCGACTCTGGGGTTTCCACGTATGAGACGAACCGGTTAGCGGTCCTGTTTAGCCGAAGTCTCATCTCTTCCAAGATACCATCAACCAAATAGTTGTCAAGGCAATAAGGTCATCGGCCATACCCTCGAACCCTGTGTCATGCCTGCTATTGACCTTTTCCGGTCCTCTTCTACGACCGAGACACAATCGTCGACAGCCCAAGCTCTGCCATCGAACCGTTTTGTGTTTGACAATGCCGGTCTTTGAGCTATTATAAAAGAATAACGAGAATGACTTCACCGACTCTGATGTCGTTGTACTAACCCTAACTACAGGCACGGTCAGACGTGCTTACATAGAAGTGAATGAGGAACCCTATGAAGAAACTGTTTTTTTATGCAGGCTGTGCAATCGTAGTGGCCGCGGCCGCCTTCTGGCTGATGCCTGACCGTCCGACAGAACCGGACAACGCCTTCTACACCGAGATCATCCCTTACATCTGGAAGAACAAAGGCAAGGTTCCAAAGCTCAAGCAGCGTCCCAATGATTGGTTCTACGCCCAGCGTTCGCGCCCCTACAACACTATCCCGCCAGGCAAACAACTGGCGGCGGTAGAAGCGACACAAGCGGCTCGCCTTAAGAACGCGGATCGCGCCAAGGCCATAAGCTGGGGTGAGGCCGGCCCTACCAACATCCCGGGACGCATTACGGATATCGGCGTGCACCCCAGCCAGCCGAACACTGTCTATGCCGGCGCCGCGGCGGGGGGTGTATTCAAGTCGTATGACGGCGGTAATAGTTGGACGCCGATCTTCGATGATGTCGGCACACCTTCGATTGGAGCTATTGCGATTCACCCTTATGACGCTGGAACCATCTACGTCGGCACCGGTGAGGCCAACGCCGCCGCTGACACCTACGAGGGCACCGGCATTTATAAGTCGATCGATTCCGGGGCAACCTGGACACAAATAGGGCTCGATTCAAGTTACCATATCGGTCGGATCGTGATCGATCCGCTCCGCCCGGAGACGTTGTTCGTGGCCGTGGCCGGCAAGCACTTCGGCGCCACCAACCCGGACCGGGGACTGTATCGTTCGCAGAACGGCGGCTCGACATGGGAGCAGGTGCTGTATGTTTCCGACTCGACCAGTTGCATCGACGTCGCCTATGATGCCCCCTCGGGAATAGTGTTGGCGGCGATGTGGCAGAAAGTCCGTTACGTCGACATCTACAAAATCTACGGAGGCATCACCAGCGGCATCTACCGCTCCACCGATCACGGCGATAGTTGGACGCTTTTGACCAGCGCCAACGGCTTGCCTGATCCGATCGATAGCTGCGGACGCATCGGCCTGACCATGGAGCCCAACACCGGCACCAGCTATGCCCTGTACAATAACCTGAACGATTACGATCTCCTGGGGCTGTATCGCAGCGATGACAATGGCGCCAATTGGTATCGGGTCAATGACGGCGCCCTGCAAGGCACCTTCGGCGGTTTCGGCTGGTATTTCGGCCAGGTGCGAGTGTCCCCCGGCAACCCCAATACCGTGTTTTCGCTGGGCGTGCAACTTTACCGAAGCCTTAACGGAGGGACCAGTTGGAGCAATGTGACCGGCGCGACGCACGTCGACCATCACGCCATGTGGATCAACCCATCGAATCCAAACATGATCTATGCCGGCTGTGATGGCGGAATGAATGTCAGCAGTGACGGCGGCTATTCATGGACGCCGCTGGAAAACATGCCGAACACCCAGTTCTATGCCATCACTATCGACCCGCTGCAACCCCAGCGCCTCTACGGCGGCACCCAGGACAACGGCACTAACCGAACTCTCACCGGCGCGCTGAATGACTGGGATCACATTTTCGGCGGCGATGGTTTCTACACGCTGGTTGACCCGCGCAGCTCGGATGTCATCTACTGTGAATATCAGTGGGGTCATATGTACAAGTCGACCGACGGCGGCTACGGCTGGAACGACGCTATGAACGGAATCGACTACAGCAGTGACCGTCACAACTGGAACACGCCGATCGTGATGGATCCGCGCAACCCGGACATTCTCTACTATGGATCGAATCGTCTGTGGAAAACCTCCGACGCGGCTCTGAACTGGAATGTCGTCAGCGGCGACCTCAGCGGTGGCCCGTATCCGGACAAACCCAACTACGGCACGATTACGACCATCGACGTCTCCCGGGTTAATCCCCAGGTGGTTTGGGTCGGCACCGACGACGCCCGCGTCCAGGTCACCACCAATGGCGGCGACAGTTGGACCGACGTCAGCGGGTCACTGCCGAATCGGTGGGTGACTCGGGTAGTCGCCGACCTGGTCGACCCCCTCGTGGCCTATGTCACTATCTCCGGCTATCAATGGTCGGAACCGATGCCGCATATTTTCCGCAGCGACAATGGCGGTTCGAGTTGGAGTGCGATTAGCGGCGATCTGCCCGACGTTCCGGTCAACGACCTGATTATCGACCCACATATTGCCAACCGGTTGTATGCCGGCACCGACGTCGGCGTCTGGGCGACCGATAACGGCGGCACCAACTGGTACCCGATCGATAACGGCGCCCCGATCTCAACTGTGCACGACCTGGCGTTTCATATCCCGACACGCAAGTTGGTGGCCGGGACGCATGGTCGCTCGATGTTCATGACCAATATCGATTGCCCCGGTGTCACGGACGGCGATGCTGACGGCATTATGGACGATTGCGACAACTGTCCGGGCGATTACAATCCGGATCAGGCTGACGCCGACGGCGACCTTGTCGGCGATATCTGCGACGACTGCACCGACTCCGATGGTGACGGCTTCGGCAACCCCGGCGTGGCCGGCAACACCTGCCCCGATGACAACTGCCCCTACACCTACAATCCCGGTCAGGAGGATGCCGACGGCGATGGTGTCGGTGATGCCTGCGACTACCGTGTACCGATGTGGGATACAGTGAGCACCGGTTGCACACGGTTGATTGTCGGCACTACCGGCAACTTCGGTAAAGAGGGCCAATGGGGAGCAAACCTTGACTACGCCAACTTCGGCGACTGTGAACCGTGGCAAGGGATCTATGTCTACGACGGTTCGCCGGTGATATGTTACGACAATGGGCAGGAAATTGTGGCCAGTTGGGCAATCTTTGGAGACAATCGGTTCCACCTGGTCGACGACCAGAGAATGCCGGTGCCGACGGTCACCACGTCAGATTACGAGGTTTACGAAAGCGGTACTTTCATCACCCAGGACTCGACTTTGGCTCTTGAGAAAACCTGGTGGGCGCCGGTGGGTAATCCGGCCTGCAACTTCGTGATCCAACTGCTGCGCGTCTACTCATACGACGGCCAGACGCACACCGGACTGGCTATCGGTGAAGCCGTCGACTGGGATATCCCCTCGGATGGCGGCGCCTCGAATACAGGCGGCTACCAGTACGATGGCCTCAACCGCCTCATTTACCTGCGGGGCACGGAAGAAGATCAGTCCGGCTGCCAACTCAGCACCGACCGGTACGGAGGGCAGGTGTGGCTCGGGTACTACGTGAACGACACCTGCGGATTCGACACCGACGGTCCCTCCGGCGCTTACACCGCCAGCAACCAAACCTATGTCTGGCCGAACAGCGGTTTCGTGCCTGCTGAGATGTACGAAAACATGCAACAGGCCGGCTTCTCCGCCGATCCTACGCCGGTCGATCAGCACACGGTGATGACGTACTTCGCCAACCATACGCTGGACGCTCAGGATACTCTTCATGTGTACACGGCGTTGATAACCGTCATGGAAGGGGATTCCGCCGATCTGGCTAACAGTGTCAACGAGGCTAACCTCTGGTTCCAGGCTCAGATCCAGCCCAACTGTGGTTCGCAGACCTGCTGTATGCTGCCGATCAGGGGCAACGTCGACTACGACGGCAGCGACAATATCGATATCTCCGACCTGGTCTACCTGGTCGACTATATGTTCAACAGCGGACCGGCACCGACATGCTGGGAAGAGGCCAACATTAACGGTAGCGGCCCTGCTATTCCGCCGTCTGATGGACAAGCCGACATCGACATTTCCGATCTGGTGCATTTGGTTGACTATATGTTCACAGGAGGACCGCCACCGGCCAACTGTCCGTAGGAAGTGTGAACGATAATCAGAAAAGGGTCGTCCGTTGCTGCGGACGGCCCTTTTTCGTAACGTTGGCTGCGTGTGTCCAAAGACCGATCCAACCGGCGTCCGACGTATAACTTTAGTTTGCCAGCCGACGGTACGCCGCCTTACTTGCTGAACGAAACCGATTAGCGGGCCGATTGTAGGACTGACAGGAAGACCCTTTGTTATGCCATCAGTAATTCGACAACTCATCAGGAACGTCTTCACCTCGTGGATGGGGATGGTGATCGCGTTGGTGGTTACCTTTTTCTTCACGCCTTACTTGATTTCGGAATTGGGCAAAAGCCAGTACGGCGTCTGGTCGCTGGTATTCTCACTGGTAGCGTACATGAGGCTGGCCGATGTCGGCATGAATCAGGCGGTTGCAAGGTTTTTCTCCAAGTACTTCGCCGTCTCGGACTGGAAACAACTCAACGAGGTCGTCAGTTCAGCAGCACGCATATACTTGATCGTTTCGCTGGCCATTGTTGTCGCCTCAGCCTCAATTGCCTACGGGCTTTTGCACTATTTCCAGATCGATGCGGAGATGCTTCGCGTTGCACAGATCACGCTGGTAGTTATCGGCGTCAACCAGGCTGTGACGTACATGATGATCCCATTCGCCGCGCTATTGCCGTTTCATCGGACCGATATCGTCAACTATTTCGAGATCGGCACCCTGCTGGTCCAGACCGCTATCATCGTACTCCTGCTGGAGCTGGGCTATGGACTGGTGGCTATGTCGCTTCTGATCCTGGGACTTAATATCGTCACGCATCTGTGGCGCTATTCGATACGAGTCCGGCTCTTCCCCAAGGTGAAATTCAGGATGTCCGCGATTACCTTGGAAAAGACCAAAGAGTTGCTGAGCTACGGTTCTACTTCGCTCCTGATCGTGGCCTCCTGGATCGTGATCTTTCAAACGGATAATATCGTCATTGGGCGGTTCATCTCCATGGAAGCGGTCGCCGTATATACCGTACCGGCTATGATCATCACGCAGTTGCGCAATTCGATCAATGCTATCGCTATACCCATCATCCCTACCATCAGCCATATCGAAGCGGAAAAAGACGACGCCAAAATCATGGATATCTATTTCAAGTCGACACGGTATCTGTATTACTTATCCGCCTTCCTTTGCATCGGTGTGCTGATGTTCGGTGGACCGTTTATCTTGTTGTGGGTGAAGCAGGGGTTTGCCGAGTCTATCACTATCCTGTACGTTTTGATCGTACCGGCGTCGATCTACCTACCGCAGATGATCGCCAACTCAGTTTTGTTCGGCGTTTCCAAACACAAGATACTGTTTTACATTCTGGCGGCTGAAGGCGTGGCGAACATTGCTCTGTCACTGGCCCTGGTGCAGCCTTACGGCATCCTCGGCGTCGCCCTGGGAACGGCGATACCGCAGGCGATCATTTATCTGTTCATCTACCCGGTTGTATTCCATCGCGCCATGGCTTCGCCGGTATCGGTATTCTACCGGACAGCCCTAAGGTCGGCGACCTGGGCCGTTGTTATTACTTTCCCCGTCGCCTACCTTGCAACCAGACTGCTGACACCGGACACATGGCCGCGACTTATCGGCGGCTGCCTGTTAGTATCACTGGCCATGTTGGCAGGATTCAGTGTAGTAATTCTTCAGACTGATGACCGCGCCAGGATCATCGAGTCTCTGAAGTCACGACTCGGCCTGGGGCGCTAATGGACAACGGAACAAACCTAACACCGAATCGGGCTCAACGATTGTGAGTGCGCCGGGAAGACAGTACGTCTCAGCCAGGTCTCTGTTCTTGACAGCCCTGGTATTCATGTCGATTGCCGGTGGCGTGGGCGTGATTTTCCCTCCCCACATTTACCCCATCGCAATCGTGCTCGGCTTGATCGCTGTCGGCCTGATGGTCTACAGTCCCATCTCGGCGCTGATTCTGTACCTGGTGTTTTTCCTCGCCTGGCCCCAGGAATGGGCGCCCTATTTCAACTACCTGCCACCCTTCACCGAACGCATCATCGGTTTCATGGTCATGGGCAGTCTCGCGGTTTCGTGGATCGTCAAACAGCGTTCCAGTTTTTATCTCGGCCGCGCCGGATACGGTCTGGTGGCTTTTATCGTGGCTCTGGCGTTGACCGTCTTCACTGCCTACTGGCTCACCCAGTTCAAAAATTGTATGGTGGACATGTTGCGTTTCCTGACGGTCTTCGTGCTGATTGTCCAGATTTGTGACACGCCGAAAAAACTGAAAACCGTGGTGCTCTTGTACTTCATCCTGACCGGTATCATGGCCACTTTGTCGGTAGTCAACTACTACAACGGGATTTTTCAGTACACCATGGGCATCCAACGCGCCCTGGGGCACGGACTCAGTTACGCCGACCCCAACTCGCACGCCGCCAACCTGGCCTACTGCCTTCCGCTCATGTTGTACTACCTGAAAGAAACCAAGGGCAAATGGGACCGAATCATGATTCTTCTCATCGGGCTGATATGCGTGTGGAATATCGTCCTCACCGGTTCCCGAACCAGCATGATCGGCACCCTGTTCCTGGCCGGCGTGGTGGTAGTGCGTTCAAAGCGACGACTGGCGTACGGTTCTCTGGCTATTCTGTTGTTGGTGGCCCTGGTAATGGTAATGCCGAATCAGTACAAGGATCGGTTTATGACGGCCACTGAAGTCGTTACCGATGAGGGTCCGGACCAATCCGCCAGGGGGCGCCTCGAGGGATTACGCGACGGCTTCCTGCTGTTTCTGAAGCATCCCATCACCGGAGTCGGTGCCGGTTGTTATCAAGTAGCGCGAGGGATGGAGTTCGGTGAATACGTTTCCTCGCACTTCATGCTCGGTGAGCTGATCGCTGACAGCGGTATCATCGGGATCGGCACTTTTGTGTTCTTCATCTATGCGCTCTTCTGGTCTATTCGAGAATCCCGGCGTTACCTCAGAAACCGCAAAAAGAACCGTGATAACCGCTTTCTGTTTGGCCTGGTGGAGGGTATCATGGTCTCGCTGTGGGTTTTGTTCCTGCAAGGTTTGGGTACCCACAACTTGTATCGCTTCAACTGGTACTTCTTCGCCGCCCTGGTGGCAGTAGCCCATCGTCTGACGGTGATCGCTCGGTCGGCAGAAGAGGCTGAAGAGACAGACGAAACTGACCCATCGCCACCCGCACTGGCCGCCCCCAAGTTCTCCGGATCGTAGCGCCGGCGCTGTGGGCTCAAACATACAAACTTGACAAGTTCATCACACAGCAAGACCTTGGCAGCAGATTGAGCAGGACGCTGGCTAATGCGAAGCTTCTGTTTCCTCATGGCGGTCGGTGGTCCTGTCAGGGCCCTGACACATTCGTCGGTGGTACGGTGAAGGCGGGAGTTGCAGGTCTAATGTCGTCCTGTAACCGAGCCGTGCTCGACTGACGACGGCGGGAAGGTTGGTAATGGGTTATGTCTAGTCGCACGATCTTTGTCCTCGGTTTTATTGCAGCTATGCTGGTGCTGGGGGTTTTCGTCCACCATTTCTACAGCTTCACGGTGGATGATGCTTATATCAGTTTTCGCTACGCCTCGAACCTGGCCGCAGGAGACGGTCTGGTTTTTAACGTCGGTGAGAGAGTTGAAGGATACACGAATTTCCTGTGGACTCTGCTTCTGGGACTCCTGATTCGCTTCGGCGGTGATCCTGAGGTGGTTTCTAAAGTCCTCGGTATCCTCTTCGCTTTTGCCACCTTGCTGCTGGTTTTGGACACCTCGCGCAAACTTCTGCCCGACCGACCCTGGTTCAGTTCGATCGCGGCGCTGCTGTTGGTGACCAACCCCTCTTTCGCCATCTATGCTGTGTCCGGTCTTGAGACCGCGATGTTTGCCTGCTTGCTGGTCTTGGCCATCCGACTTTTCCTTCGCGAAGAGTCGTCGCCGAATTGTTTTCAGTGGTCATGGTTGGTGCTCTTTCTGTTGACATTGACACGACCTGAGGGGTTGTTGTTTTTTGGACTTTTCGCAGCCGCCAAGTTCCTCCCGGAGCGTAACGTGCGACGGTTGGCGGTATGGGCGCTGCCGTATCTGGTTCTGCTGGTGGCTTATCTGGCGTGGAAATACGTCTACTTCGGCAATCTACTTCCGAACACGTTCTATGCCAAAACCGGACGCGGACTCTACCAGTTCATGGGGGGGCTTTTCTATACTTACGCCTACTTTAAGAGTTACGGGGGAATTATCACGCTCATTCTGGTTCTGTTTCCCCTGGTGGTGTGGAACCATCATTCAGCGACGCGAAAGAAAGCAGTGGGGCTATTGTTGGTTTCGTTCGCAGCCTGGGTTGCATACAACGTCTATAAGGGACATGACCCCCTCCCGTCATTTCGCTTTTTTGTGTTGGCGTTGCCGGTGACGTTGCTACTGATGACCCACGGTCTGGCGATACTGCACCAGGCCGTCGGTAAGCTTGCCAGAGGTAACGGATGGAGTACCTGGGCGGCCCCGGTGATGACGGCCTTGATTGTGGGCTTGCTGCTGTTTCAGAACCTGGTCGTAACCTATCTGTCAACTGCGAGCAAGCCGCAAATGCGAGAGTATCAGATTCAGATCATGGGGATGGATGCCAGATACGAATTCATTCCTATGGGCCGGTTGCTCCGAGAACTGGCCCCGGCCGATGCCCAGATCGCCGTGATCGACGCGGGTGCTATCCCCTACTATTCGGGGCTGTATACGATAGATCGCTGGGGACTGATCGACCCGCACATTGCGCGGCGAAAAGGGGGCGGCAAGGTGGGTGAGAAATTCGACGCCCCCTACGTGCTGGCCAAGAGACCGGAATTCATTCAGACCAAAATGTATCGGAGCGGTTACAAAAGACTGATGCAGCGAACGACTGTGCATCTCGACGACTTCGACTGGCCCGGTGATATGTACCTGTTCCTCGATTCCGGCTTCACCGCCGATTATCAGATGTGCGAAGAACCGGTTCTGGATGGTTTCTTCATAAGGAAGGATATCGTCCTATCGACAACCGACGTCGACACGGTCCTCACTGAAGAACCGTAGCATCAGTTCAGTTTGGAGCGACCGATTCTGCGCGTTACGCTTTACGAGGCCGGTGCGATGACGATATTACGATACAAGGATGAAAATTACGACCCTAACGAATGAAATGAACTCAGTCTTGTGGCCGATCTTCAGATTCCCGGAGCCCGCGTGGATCTGATAAGACCGTTGGCGCAACATATCTTTCTGCCGTTGTCACGATGGCATGAAGGCTTCAACAGTTCGGCTATCGTGCGGGAACTGGAAGCGTCACAGTTTCTCTCGCCTGAGGAGATTCGCGACAATCAGTTTAGCCGGATCAAACAGTTGATTTCCGGCGCCTGCCGGCATGTCCCTTACTACCGCCGAATGTTTGACGAGCGCGGAATTGTGCCGGAGGACATCTCATCGCTTCAAGAGTTTGAGAAGCTACCCATGTTGACCAAGTCCGATGTCCGAGATAATCAGCAGCAGTTGTTGTCGGAGAAGTATAACATCAGCGAACTCGTCCCCAAAAAGACCGGCGGCTCGACCGGTGTGCCGCTGCACCTCTATTGGAGTCGAGAAGCTACCGCCTTCAAACAGGCTGCTACCCAGCGTCACGATGCCTGGTCCGGTTATGCCCCAGGCGAGAAGCTGGCGCAGCTTTGGGGCGCCGATGCCGGTCACGACACCCTGCGCGCCCGACTGTTTAACTTCTTAGTCACGCGAAGACTGCTCTTAGACACGTTGGAGATGGACGAGGAGAACAGTCTGGCCTTCATCGACAAGATCAGGCGCTACCGCCCGCGCTACCTGCTGGGACATGCCCATTCGCTGTACGTGCTGGCTCTCTTTCTGGAGAGTCACAACATTGGTGATCTGGGCATCCGCAGCATCACTAGCACGGCCGAGGTTCTCACCGACGGCGAACGACAAAAGATTGAACAGGTGTTCTCAGCCGAGGTGTACAACCGTTACGGCTGCGAGGAACTCAGTATGGTGGCTTCCGAATGCGAGCAGCACGAAGGTCTCCACGTGTGCGCTGAGGGACTGTATGTGGAAGTGGTCGATGGTGACGAAGACACGCCGGGCGAACTGGTCATCACCGACCTGGTCAATGACGCCATGCCGTTTATCCGCTACAAGATCGAGGACACTGCGACTATCTACACAACCCCCTGCGCATGTGGGCGGGGTCTGCCGCGACTGAAGAAACTGTTCGGTCGCTCCTCCGATTTTCTCTATACTCCGGACGGACGGATGCTGTCCGGGATTTCGATCATGGATCATTTCGCTATCGACATCCCCGGCGTCTTCCAGGTGCAGGTTATCCAGGACGCGCTGGATCATCTGCATTTCAAAATCGTCCGGACGGAAGAGTTCGGAGAGTCGAGTCTTGCGAAGTTGGCCGAGACAGTACCGAGGTTCTTCGGTCGTGAGATGCATTACGATGTCGAGTATGTTGAGTCGTTGCCGATGACGGCGCGCGGGAAGTACCAGTTTGCCATTTCGAAAATCGACAAACCGAACTGATGACCGATGAAGATCCTGATTCTGGACGAAGAGTTCCCCTGGCCCCTAAACACCGGCAAGAGGATTCGCTCTCTGAATCTTCTCAGGCGACTGGCCTCCGGGCATCACTTGACCTATCTGGCCTACGGCCCTCGTGATTCTGATGGATATCAGGCGTTGAGCGATCTCGGGCTGCACCCGCTTGCCGTCAAACGGGCAGACCGTCCCAAATCGGGTCCGGGCCTGTATTTCAGACTACTTGGAAACCTGCTCTCCTCTCAACCATACTCAGTCGCCAGTCATTTCACATCGGCTTTTCAGCGAACCGTGACCAGCGAACTGGCGACATCGTCGTACGATCTGGTGCTGTGCGAATGGACACCGTATGCGCAGTTTGTCAGAGAACTCTCTGATGTGCCCAGGGTGGTCGTCGCGCACAACGTGGAACATCAGATATGGCAACGGTACGTAGAGAATGAAACGCAACTGCCGGTGCGATGGTATCTGGGCTTACAGGCGAGAAGAATGCGCGCTTTCGAAGAAGAAGTGTTCTCTTCGGTCGAGGGAGCTACCGCTGTTTCCGCTGCCGACGCCGCGACGATCAAATCGATGGCTCCTTATCTCGATGTAGAGGTCGTCGACAATGGTGTCGACCTGGAATTCTTCGCCGATGACTCTGAGCTTGCCGACACCGCCGCCCCCAATTTGGTGTTTACCGGTTCCATGGATTGGCGGCCCAACCAGGATAGCGTGGAATACTTCGTGAACGATATCCTGCCGTTGGTGCGGGCCGAACAGCCCGATGTCCAGACTGTTTTTGTCGGACGCAACCCTCCTCCCAAGATTGCCGACCTCGGTAAACTCGACGGCGTCACTATCACCGGCACGGTTGACGACGTCCGTCCGTACATTCGAGAGGCGGCAGTCTATATAGTTCCGCTTCGTATCGGCGGCGGATCACGATTGAAAATACTTGAGGCGCTGGCTATGAAGAGGCCGGTGGTCAGCACCGGTGTCGGCGCCGAAGGCCTGGATGTCACCGACGGCCGGGAACTGCTCCTGGCTGACACGCCGGAGCAATTCGCCAGACAGATAAACCTGCTTCTGTCTGATCGAACAAAGGCTCGGAAGCTCGGTGAGGCCGGACGCAAACTGGTGGAACAACGGTACGGCTGGGATGCGCTCGCGGCCAGACTGGAACAATTCATGACCAAGTTGGTGGCGGCGAAATGACTATTCTTCACCTGCGCGCATCCAATTTCTACGGCGGTCCCGAACGGCAATTGTACCATCACGCTCGCGTGATGGCGTCGACAGACCTTCGAGTCATCATAGGTTCCTACCGTGAGAACGGCAAACGACCGGAGTTACTCGACGTGGCCGAAGTCGGTAATGTTGACAACGTGTTGCTTAACGTGAAAAGCGCCTATGATCTCTCGGCCATTGGCAAGATGAGGAGCGTCTTGCGCGGGGAGAATGTCGACCTGCTTTGCACCCACGACTATCGCTCGCACCTTCTCGGACACCTCGCTTGTGCTCGTTCAAAGGTGAAGCATGTTTGTTTTATGCGCGGGTCCACCAGAGATGATCTGAAGGTTCGTTTGTATCAGTGGCTGGATCGATTGACGCTGGGATTCGCCGATCATATTGTGACTGTTTCTGAGCAGCAGCGCCGAGCGCTGAGAGGGTTCTCCGATGAGCGTGTCTCTGTTGCACACAACGCGGTCAGCATCGACGAGTTGGACGAGATCGAACCGGTCGATCTCAAGTTGGCCTTTGACCTGCCGCCGGAGGCGCTGGTAGTTGTGGCAGCTGGACGGTTCAGTAACGAAAAGGGACAGCGCTTCTTGATCGATGCCGCCGCAGAGTGTATTGAGCAGGATCGCCGATTTTGTTTTATTCTGTTCGGCGATGGCCCACAACTGGCCGAGTTGCGCCATGCAGTAGAAAACAGCGCATACGGCTCGCGGATCATCCTCCCCGGTTTCGACAAGAGAGTATTGGGTTTCTTGAAAACGGCCGACATACTCGTGAACCCGTCGCTCTCGGAAGGTCTGCCCAATGTTGTCCTGGAGGCAATGGCGATCGGTACGCCGGTAATCGCCACATCGGTCGGCGGCGTGCCGGAGATAATAGAAAACGAACGATCCGGATTGCTGGTAAATCCCGGTGATGCGGCGGTCTTGAGTCAACGGATCGTCCAACTTGCTGAAGACGTGCCCTTGCGGAGACAACTTGCCGACAGCGGTCGTGAGGTGGTCAGGCGCCGTTTCTCGTTTGCGCAACAGGCGAAAACGCTGATACGAATCTATGAGAAGGTGTCGACGTGATAAACATCGCCTTCGTCATCGATACTATCGAATCACCGTACGCCGGAACTGAGAAACAACTGCTGGAGATTCTCAAGCGGCTCAATCGCACCCGCTTCCGGCCGCATCTGGTTTGCCTCCGAGATAGCGACTGGCTGAAAACCGCCGACGTCGGTTGTGAAGTGACGGTGATGGAATTCGGATCGTTCTTCTCGTTCGGGTTTTTCAGATGCCGACGGCGGTTCGCTCGCTTTTGTCGAGAGCAAAGGATCGACATCGTCCAGACGTTGTTCCGCGATGGCAACCTCGCCGGCACGCTGTGGGCGCACCAAGCTCGAGTCGGCGTCATTATCGCCAGCCGTCGCAATATCGGCAGTGGGTACTGGCACAACCGTCGCGAGATAGCTATCCTCAGGTACTTGAAACGTTACACAACGCACTACATTACCAATTCCGAGGCCGCCGCTGCCGAGACCGCCAGAGTGGAGGGAGTCGGGTCGAATCGGATCACAGTCATCGGAAACGGCTTGGATATCGACACCTATCCCCTGCCCGATTCGAAACAGGCGGCCGAGATCAAGCGAAGTTGGGGATTTACCGACGATACACCCATAATCGGAGCCGTGGCCAATCTGCGACCGGTTAAGAATCTGCCGTTCCTGGTTCGTGCCGCCGCGCGGATTGTGAAACAACGACCGGAGGTTGGATTCGTGGCGCTGGGTGAAGGTGACCAGCGTGCGGAGCTACAGAAAATGATCGACGAGAATAATCTGACCGACAAGTTTGTGCTACCGGGAAGGTCGGACAATATCGCTTGCGACCTGGCCGGTATCGACATCGCCGTCCTGTGCTCCCATCACGAGAGCCTGTCGAACTCGCTGATGGAGTACATGGCTACCGGACGGGCGATCATCGCTTCTGACGTCGGCGGCAATAGCGAACTTATATCGAGCTACGATCTGGGCTTCATTTATCCGGACGGTGACAGCGAGAAGTTCGACCGTTGCGTCCTGAAATTGCTTGATGACGATGAATTGCGTAACCGGAAAGGACAGGCGGCCCGGGCCGAAGCGAGCCGCCGATTTTCGTTCGATACCGTGATGGGACAATTGGAGACGCTGTACGAATCTTTGGTAACTGACCATCGAAGAGGACAAGTGTCATGAGCCTCTTGATACGCACGAACCTTCAGCTTAAAGACTTCGCTCGGTTCAATCCTATCTGTCGATGGTTAGCTGCGGGTGCGATTGAGTTTCGGGATGTCGTGTCACCACCTCGCCATGCCGACGAGTGCGCCCGCTCGGTAACCAACCTGGCCAGGGCCGCCCGCATCTGCCCGCTGCCGGTACGGCGGGATATGCTTGAGCGCAAGATGCGCCTGCGAATCAAGCAACTGGACCCGTCGCACCTCAACTGGGATAGCATCTTTCCGCACAGTCGTCCGCGCGAAATCCGCAAGGGTGTCATTCTCAAGAAACCGGTTTCGGAGCGCGAAAAGGGTGTGTTGTTTATCGCCTTTGAGGACCACTGGCTTCGGTTGCTGCGCTATGTCGACCTGGAAAAACTTCACCAACGGTACCACCTCGTGCTGGCGCCTACCTGGTCGCCGCCGCACGATCTGCCGTTCATGTTGGCGGCCCGTATGTGGCCGGGAACCCTCTTTCATATCATGAGCGCCGTGATCGATCAACCGGTCTTTGCGCGTCTGGCCGACAACCTGGTGAGCATCCCGTTGATCTCCTCCAACTGGGTCGACCCGGAAGTCTTCCAGTCGTCGGAGCCGCTGGCGAAAGAATTCGACATCGTTATGCTGGCCAACTTCGCGATCTACAAACGGCACTGGCTGTTGTTTTCGGTCCTGCGCAACCTGCCGCCGGCGACCAGGGTGTTGCTGCTGGGTCGCGGTTGGGAAGGGCGCACGGCCGAGACGATCATGGCCGAGGCGCACGCTTTCGGTACCGCCGACAGGATAACGATGAAAGAAGGATTGTCGGACGCCGACATGGTGCGGGCTATCAGGTCCGCCAAAGTCAGCCTGATTTTCTCGGGCAATGAAGGGGCCTGCGTGGCCGTTGTGGAGACGATGTTCGCCGATGTTCCGGTCGGGCTGTTCGCCGACGCCATCATTGGATCCAAGGCGTACGTCAACGAGTACACCGGACGGCTGCTCACTCGTCGCGGGCTCGCCGCTCAACTGCAGGAGTTCATTGAGAACCATGAACAGTACCACCCGCGTCATTGGGTCATGGAGAACGGTGTCTCATTCGTCCACAGTACGAAGATTCTCAACGACAGCATCCGCGACGCCGTCCTGAAGATGGGTGAGGAATGGACGACCGACATCCTGCCGCACCAGTGGCGACCCAACCCGACCTACGTCTCTGAAGAGACCTGCGCCGAGATGCGTATTTGCTACGACGAGTTTGAAAGAGACTTCGGTCTGCCGCTGATCACCTCAGGCGTCAACGATCGCTGATGCGACGGCTTTTGTTTTTGCTTGACGGCCGCCGGGACGCAAAATAGATTCCGTTAATGGTGAGGAAAAAGCAGCTACTCTCAGGTGCAGTCCACGGATTGCCGGTTCTCATCGCCCTCGCAATAATCACTGAAGTAATCATAAGATCCGACGATTACCAGTGGGACTTCAAGGCGTATTATCACGCCGTCGGAGCCGACGAACAAGGTTTTGATCCCTACGATGCGGCGATGGTCAGGGAAGTTGCCAACGACCAAAACGTATTCCCCTTCCTTTATCCTCCCCTGACCCTGATCTGTTTTCAACCGTTTGCGGAGCTGCCCTATACGACTGCGTACTTCGTCTGGCTGGCACTCAAGTTACTGCTCGTGACCGTACTGCTCTGTGTTTGGAAACGGCACTTCTTTCGTGATGAAAAGTGGTGGGTGTTTTTTCTCTTTTCCTTTCTTGCGTTCGGCGCGGCGCTCAGTTTGGATCTTCAATCAGGTAATGTGACCGTAATCGAACAAGCTCTGCTGTGGCTGGCTTTCTACTGTCTTGTCGTTCGGAAGATGTTTCTATTTTGTCTGCTCGTTATCGCCTCGTCTATGTTCAAGTGGACCACGGCGGCGTTTCTCATACTTCTGTTGTTGGACAGATCCCCGCGCCGGTGGCTGTACTTCCTTGCATCGATCGTTAGTTTCTTTGCGGTTGTCGCTGCCAACTACGTTCTGTCACCAGATCGGTTCGAGAGATTCATAAGCGTGGCCCTGATGCGCCATGAAACCGGCAGGCAAGACAATCCGTCCACCCTTGCCTTGATAGAGTTTGGCGCCGGTCAGTTCGGCCGATTAGGCCTGAATGAGGCGGCAATCAGCAACCTGTCGTTGGCTGTCTACGTCATTGTGATTGGAGGAGTGTTTTGGTGGACTGCCCGACACGTCCGACCGTTGCTCAACAAGCAAAGCGTCCGCAATAGCGTATACCTGATTTATTCCGCATGTTTTGCCTATGCCCTGATGCTTCCGCGTTTCAAGCTCTACTCATTCATCCTTCTGATCCCGGCGGCCTTATACGTCATCCGGTATTGCATAAGGGGCGATTCATTCTGGATCCTGTTCATTCTTGTGTCGCTCAGCATCGATCCAAAACTGCCGGGGCAGTCAATACTTGCAGGTCTGTGGTATTACTATCCTCTGTTGGTGACCTTTGTCTTGTGGATTACTTGGCTCGCGTTTCTGAAAAGGGTGCACGAAAAGCCCGAACTCACGCACCGTTAGCACCGTACGTGAATGTCAGACGTTTCCGTTGTCGCCACGGCTGAGGTCTTCTGATGAGCCGGCCTTCCTATATCCATAGCTGTTCAAAAGCTGAATCTGAGAAGATTGTGATCAGCCACATAACTGTTTGTAGCTATTGAAGATAGGCGCATTTGGACGGGATTCTCCGCCCGCTGTACTAAGACTCAGCAAATGCGGCCGGAGCGCAGCCCACCGTGATATCGCCAAGTCGCTTTGGCCCATATCCTTATCGGGCTCTGCCGGGAGATCCCAGGTGGCATGATTTTTGTTGAAAATCAAGTGCGGAAAGCGTATAAAAGGATTCGAGAGATGTCGGTTATCGGCCGCGGCGATACGGATAACACATTCCTGCGCAACCGGCAAAGCCTGTATGAGGAAGAACCATGCACACATTTTCTGAAAGCCGGATTATGATTGGCCGGACATTGCTTTCGGCGAGCGTCATCCTTGTGATCGCTATCGCCGGACCCACTGAGTCAGCGCTGGCAGGAACAGATTTGACGCCAAGCGTTAATTACTTCAACTTCGACTACGGCGCGGTACAAACTTCAGATGAACTCGATTCCATTGTGGCCGGGCGCTATGAAGCTCTGGTGGCGGACTTGTCATATGGCGGGGGCTATATCGACAAGTACAACGACCTGATCCGCTACGATCCTAACCTTCAGATCTACGTCTATCTCGATTTCGCCAACAGCAATGCCTCGACTGCCCAGCTTCCTCATGTTAACCAGGTAGTGGGACCTCTGATGGAGGCCGATGGTCATGACAGCACGCACATGTACTGGCATTCGCGTGACTACACGCCCACCGGTTGGGGGTACTTAGACGCCTACGCTACCAGCGAATTCGGTTCGCGACTGAGGACGTACGGCGGAAATCGGTTTTTGATCCGCAACACCGATGAGAGCTTCCGGCGACACTTCATCGACGCCTACGCCGACAGTATCAAGAACAGGTACGCTGCCACGCGGAACTATACCATAACCGGTTTGTGGTTCGACAATATGGGTATTCCTCAAACGTGCGATGTTTCCAGCTCGGCGCCGGGGCGGTACATGTATGAGAACCTACTGGGTGTCAATTCTCAATTCGGCGGCGAGTCCTGGTCGGATTGGCATGGTTATTACCGTGACACCGTGCTCTTGAAGTACATGCGCTTGCTGGCTGAGAGTCTTCTTACACGGACAGGCCTGAAGATAAACATCAACGCCACCGGTTGGGGACACGGCCTGGGTACAGACTACTCTTACGGCTACCGGCCCCAGTATTTCGATCCCGCCCTCAGCGGCCCGGTAAGCCGTGAGCACGAGTATGTCGGCACTCCCTACCGGGGCAACATCTCCTTTCACCCAGGTCCGACCAACGGCGCCACCAGTATTGACAGCGCTACCGTGGCCGCTCACTATTATCCCGGCACCATGTACAAGGGGATGGTGGCGTGCAGCGGCGCTGACGTTGAACATTGGTTCAACCCGTCGCACAGTAGCAGCCCGTACGGGTTCCGAAAGTGGCGCTATGACGCTCTGGCCCTGTACTATCTCTGGCGCAGTCGCACGACCTATCTGAGTTTTGCCAATGACCCCGCCAATAACGGCTCGCTTAACTGGATTGACGGCGCCACCACCGACGGCCGCTGCGACCATGCCGGTACGCCGGGTGACAGTTGCTACTGGTTGCCCGCGCTAGGCGAGCGGGTGGGTCGCAACGGCATGGACTACGCCTGGGATCAGGACACGGTTCGATGGTACGCGGCATCGGTCACCTGCAACGACTGCATGATCACTGACGGTGTGGGTAAAGACGGTGTCGGCCAGAACTGGGTGGTGTTCATGCGCCGCTGGAACGGCGATGATGGGTACCGCTATATGATTCTGAGGCGACCGATGACCACCAACCAGGGCACTTTCGCCGGCAGTAATGCGCCGTCGTTTCCCCTGATCGACGGGCCGTGGCAGAAGATGGATCTTGACGGCAATTGGGGTTCACCGATTTCGGCTGAGTCGCTGCGCAACGGTGAAGGCGGCATCTATCGCTCGGTGATACTTGGTAGTTGCACCTCACCTCCCAATGCGCCGACTCTGGCCTCTCCCTCCGACGGCGCCGCCGCCGGGACCTACCAGCCGAGCCTGTGCGTATACAATTCACCGCCGGTGTCCGGATGTGACGAAACGGTGGTATACACTTTCGAAGTTTATTATGACCCGGATCTGACCCTGTCAGTGGCGGCTCCGGTGTCGGTGGTCGAACAAAACGTAACCACCTGCTGGACTTCGCTGACCCCGCTTGATGCCGGCAGGATCTACTGGTGGCGCGTACGCAGCAACAACGGCGTATTCAACTCCACCTGGGCGGGACCGTTCTCATTCTCCACCCCCAACACGACGCCGCCGGCCCCGACCGGCGTGACTCCAGCCGAGGGAGACACGGTGGGAACGGTAGCACCGGTGATAACCGTGAACCAGGCACCTGATCCTGATGGCACCGAACTGGTCTGTGAGTTTCAGGTTTCCAAGTTTTCCGACTTTTCTACACTTACCGCCACCGGACTCGTCTTGCGCGAAACCAGTCAGGTCAATTGGCCGGTGCCGGTTATTCTGGAAGACGGCGTGGTCTACTATTGGCGCGCTCGGGCCGGCGATTACATCTCCAACTCGGCCTGGTGCCAATCCCGCTCCTTTCTGATCAGTCTGACCGGCAACAGTCTGCCCAGTGCACCAACGACGCAAAGTCCAGTCGACGGTGACACAATCACGCAGACTAACCCAACCCTTACGGTCCAAAACGGCACTGATCCCGACGGCGACCTGTTGACATACAGTTTTGAAGTCTACGATGCCGGCATGACGGTTCTGCTGGCCTCGACCAACGGCGTTTCGTCGGGCGCCCAGACTACCAGTTGGACGGTGTCGATCGACCTTGCCGCCGATCAGACCTACCTTTGGCGGGCACGATGTTTCGATGGTTCAGGCTACTCGACCTGGAGTACGGCGGCCACTTTCACTATCTCCTCCGGACAAGGGGTGAACCATCCGCCGACCCTGCCGGTGCACATACTGCCGACCAACGGTGCGACGATCACCGGCGAGGCAGTGTCATTGGTGATTCAGAACTCGACCGATGTCGACGGTGACTCGCTCTTCTACGATTTCTTCATCTACCTCTATCAGTCGATGGACGGCCTGATCGGGTCGGTGCGGAATCTGCCGGAGACACCCGGTCAGACCAGCACTGAGCTGCCGTTCACGCCGGTCAACGGCCAGACCTACTGGTGGCGAGTGGGTGCCAACGACCGGGTCCACTGGACCGAGTTCACGGAACCTACCTCCTTCCGCTGGGTCAGCCTGGCCACCGACGCCGACGAATATATCGCCGGGACCGACAGCCCCCCGCAGGGCGCGGTTGTGCACACTCGCACACCGATACTGCGAGCGCGTAACATCACGGACCCGGGCGTGCATTACTACCATTTTGATGTCTCTACTCATTCGAGCTTTGGATACGCCGGGGTCTCATCCCCTCCGGTTGTTCAGGATGAAGGTGAAGGCACCGAATGGAAGGTTACCGAACCTTTAGAATCCGACCAGACACACTACTGGCGGGTGCGCGCCGACAACAACGCCTACTCGACCGTCTCCAGTTTCACTATTGACGCCATCATATATACCTCACCCAACCCGGTTTCCTTTAACAGCGGCGAGGTCGTGACATTTCATCTGCCCACCGACCCGGTGGATTTGCTCATTCAGTCGGTATCCGGGGAGACCGTGCTAATCCAAGAGAATATCTCTGGAGAATGGGTCTGGCATGGCCGGAACGCATCCGGCAACGATGTCTCTGTGGGCGTCTACTCCTGGTTCGTACGGGGGAGCGACTACAACGGCAAGATCGTTGTCAAACCATAATTCTGCGACACAGACCACGCCGATTCACGACCCTGTCAATACCGTCGTTCGCCAGTTGCGGACGACCGTTTTTCTATGTGTCTCGCCAGTAGCCATGTAGAGCAGGTTTCTCCAAGGGTTGCCGAGGCGGGAGTCAGAGACTCTTGTCCGACGGTACGCCACTTGCCCCCCGTCCCGGCAGAAGTGGACATCTACCAACCACGTACTTCTGTCCGTTCCGTCGGTTCTTGCGTTCGCCAATTACGAGCACGTGAACCAGCCGGTGACGGCATGTGGGTTCTGTACATCCTTGCAACTTTGCGCTTGTATTCGGTGTAGACGAAACAGATATTGTCACGAATGAATAAGGCGATAAGACATGTTTGGTGAAGACTTCATACAGCGAGCCATACTGGCCGCGCCGACCATCCTGTTTGCGCTGACCGTGCATGAGTTCTTTCATGCCTGGACGGCGCTCAGATTCGGCGACACGACGGCCCGCGACATGGGACGGTTGACCCTGAACCCGTTGGCTCATCTTGATCTGATGGGTACGGCGGTTTTCTTTATCTCCCAGTTTCGTTTCGGCTGGGCCAAACCGGTGCCGGTGAACCCGATGAATCTTCGCGGCAACGTGCGTGTTGCCGACTTCTGGATCTCCGCGGCCGGACCGTTGTCGAACATGGGACTGGCCCTGATCTTCGGCATTATCCTCAGGATGGTGTTGTTCCTCGACATGCCGATACCGCTGGTGGTGGTAAAGTTCCTCCTCCTTTCAGTGATAATTAACGTCTCGCTGGCCTTCTTCAACCTGATCCCGATGTATCCTCTTGACGGCTCGCACATCCTGAGAAACATCCTTCCGACCAGATACGAAGAGACCATAATACAATTCGAGAGAATCGCGCCGTTCATCCTGTTGCTGTTGATTATCACACGGGTCTTTTGGTTCGTCCTGGGACCGGTGGTGTCGCTCTTTGTCTATCTCTTTTGCGGCGTTTCTATTTCATGAACCGATCGACGTCCACGCTCGCCCTTGCTGCCGTGTTGGCTTTTATCGCCGGGTGCGGTCCGAAGTTTGGCGCCGAGCCATCTGCCGATGAATACCGAGCATCCGGACCCCGTAAGAAAGTTCAGGTCGAGGCGTACCTTTTCGACGCCAAAATTCGACGCGACGGCAAACCGACTTCGTTCCGGCTGCACTTATATCAGACCGATACGGTAGTCGCCATGGGTGGTCGGGGATACCTGGGCAAAGGCGCCTTGAAAGGTCTTCTGACCGCCGACTCCATCGAGGTCTACTTCCCGACACGTAATGAGTACCTCCACGAAGCCGTGCGCGACCTGTTGTTCACCTCGAACTGCACGCACACAATGCCGCAACTGGATTTCCCATCTCTCTTGAGATCACTGCCACAAGAGCAGGACTTCGGAACCGGTTTGATCATTCGCTGCGATGACAGCGACCGCAAGCGTCCCCGCTTTGTCCTGACCTGGACCGATTGCGCCTGGCAACTGGAGTTGGAATACGATCACCGCAAAACAGGTTGGCGTCTGCGTGAAGTCCGCTTTGAAGACGGCGACAAGGTTTCGTTTACGGCCAAACGGCGCGCCCATAAGGCCTCGACCATGGTTGATCAAAAGAAGTTCGATCTCGAGGCAGGACCCGGCGTGACCCGCATAACTCCCTGACTTGCCTTCACTTATACGAGTTGACTTGAGTCTGCGAATGTGGCATATTATAGTTTGTACTCGATTTGGAGTTTGGATGTGAATTTGTATCGACGGACATTCTCGATTCTGCGGCCATACCTGAGGCCACTGGTCACGGCCTCAACGTCGGCGGCGTTGCACGCCTTGCTGTCAGGAATGATGGTCTGGATGGCGGGGCCTCTCCTGATGACCCTGTTTCAGGTTCAGGCTCCTCTGTCGATGGAGCCGGCGCCAACCGAAATCCATGCAACCCCGGAGCCGGGCTCAACGGAATCGTCCGCAGCCGACGGCTTGGTCAGCGAGGTGAGCAGCGGCATCGACGCCGTGCGCGATTCGATGAAGAACTGGGTGCACGACCTGGTCGAGGCCGAAACCCGGCAGGACACCCTCATCAACTTCTGCTGGCTGATCATGCTGATTGCCATCGGTAAGAATCTGTTCATGTATATGCAGGGGTTCTTCATGGCCTTTGTCCAACAGTCGGTGATCCGTTCGCTGCGTGATCGTCTCTTTGAGAAGTACCAACGACTCTCGCTCGACTATTTTCACCGCCGTCGCACCGGTCAGATTATTTCGCGTGTCACCAACGACGTGGTCGTGCTCAACGAATCAATCGACCTCGGCTTCAATCATCTGGTGGCCGACACGATACTGGCCCTGACGTTTTTCTCATTCCTGATTATCCTCAGTTGGAAGCTGACACTTCTGGCTATGGTTGTTCTTCCGGTGGTCTTCGGTTTTATCTGGTTCATAGGCAAAACCCTCAGGCGGCATTCGGAGCGCTCGCAGCAACGCATGGCCGACGTCAACTCCGTCCTGGAGGAGGCCGTGAACAACACCCGGATCGTCAAGGCTTTCTCGATGGAGAAGTTTGAGACCGAAAAGTTTATCAAGACGACCACCAACTACTTTCGGTCGCTCCTGCGCATGACTCGTATTCGACACCTCTCCTCGCCCATCAACGACGTGCTCATCAGTTTTGCCGGTGTGGTCATTCTGCTGTATGCCGGGGCGCGCATTATCGCCGGTACCGGCGAGCTTGACGCGGGCGACTTCATGACCTTCGTCGTGGCCATGTTCGCGATGATCAAGCCGGTCAAATCGCTCAGTCAGATCCATATCAAGCTACAGGAGGGGCTGGCCGCGGCCGAGCGCGTTTTCAGGGTTCTTGATGCCGACGAGAAAATCGTCGACCCTCCCCAGCCACGAAGAATAGATCATTTCACCGACTGCATCTGCTACGACAAGGTCGATTTCAGCTACAACTCGGGTGAGATGGTCCTGAAGGATGTATCCTTCAAGGTTCGCTTCGGCGAAGTAGCGGCCATTGTCGGACCTTCAGGCGCCGGGAAGTCGACGCTGTTGGATCTGCTGCCGCGCTTCTACGACCCGCAAGGAGGCTCCATTACTGTAGATGGAATCGACATCGCCACGGTCTCACTGGCCTCACTGCGCGGCCTGATGGGAATCGTGACGCAGGAAACGTTTCTGTTCAATGACACCATCTACAACAATATCGCCTATGGGCTTCAGAATGTTCCGCGCGAGGCGGTGATCGATGCAGCTCGCATGGCCAACGCCGATCGATTCATTCGTGAATTCGAGAACGATTACGATACGCTGGTGGGCAACCGCGGGGTGATGCTCTCCGGCGGTCAGCGCCAGCGGCTGGCTATTGCGCGCGCCCTTTTGAAGGACCCACAGATCCTGATTTTCGATGAGGCGACCTCGGCGCTGGACACCGAGTCGGAACTGCTGGTCCAGGAAGCGATCAGCCACCTCATGAAGAATCGTACCACGCTGGTGGTGGCGCACCGTCTGTCAACCATTGTCAATGCCGATAGAATCGTGGTGATCGACGACGGCCGCATTGTGGAAGAGGGTCGACATGAGGACCTCCTGCGCTCCGGCGGCTTGTACCATCGCCTTTACATGATGCAGTTCAAGAACGGCGAAGCTGTGCAACAGAGTGAGCCGGCAGTGTCGACGACAGGTAAGGAGAAACCTTAGTGCCATCACGTGGCGTCAAGGAAACAGAGAAAGCGTTCAAGCGATTCCTGCACCCTCTCTTTCGCCTTTTCTTCAAGAAGGGAGATCCCTCACACTACCCGGTGCAGGCAGAAAAGGTGCGTTCGATTCTGATCCTCCGTCCCGACAAGCTGGGAGACATGATAACAATCATTCCCGCCGCTCACGCTCTCAAGAGGGAGTTCCCCAGGTTGCGGATCGAGATTCTGGCGTCACCGTTAAACAAACAGTTGGTTGATAACGATCCCGTCTTCGACGCTGTACATATTTATCGCAAAAATATCCTTGATGACCTGCCGCTGGTTCGTCGCCTCAAGGCTAAGCGTTTTGATATAGTCTTCGACGCCATCTGTCTCGACTCGGTGACCGGGCTGCTGCTGACCAAACTGATCGGCAACGCTTCAATCACCGCCGCCTCCCGCAAACAGGATCTTTTGCGGTACTACGACTACTGCGAGCCTTATCAACGTGACGGGCAGGAGCACAACATCGACAACGGCCTGCTGATCTTCAACCTGTTCGGCCTGAGTCCGGCGACAATCGACCCGTTTCTCCCCGTTCACCTGCCCGAGGAGTCCCAGGCCAAAGCGGCGACATTCGTCAAGTCAATTGGTGTGAGCGGGAAGTTCTGCGTGGGTCTCAATATCTCTGCCGGAAGTCCGACGCGTACACTGGAGATTTCGAAATATGCTGCGGTGCTCGACGCTATCGCTCGCGATCTGCCGACGGCGCGCTTCATTATAATCTGCACCAAAGAAGATCGTGAAAATGGTCGGCTACTCCTTCAAGGATGCGAAGGAAGAGCGTTTCTGGTTCCCGAGGGGTTGTCGCTGCTCGACGCTGCGGCGGTAATCAGCCATGTGGACATGTTCATCAGTCCCGACACATCGCTGATCCATATCGCACGACTGATGAAAATCCCGGTCGTCGGGCTTTACTGCGGCCACATGCGTAACTACCATTCCTGGAAACCGTACCGCCAGCAATGCGGCTCAGTGGTGTCGTCGCACGAGGGCCATCTGCACGATATCGAAGCGCAGCAAGTGGTCGACGAATTCCGCGAAGTCATGGCCGACGTCGATTCGAAGGATGCTGAAACATCATCGTCGACGCTTTAGGAGAGGACAGGTGCGATGACCGATCGGGCAGTGGAAGCAGGACGACAAGGATAAGGCTGTGATGGACACAATCTCGGCGGTAGTAATCACGAAGAACGAAGAGGCCAACATCGCTCGGTGCCTGCAGTCGCTTGACTGGGCAGATGAGATAATCGTCGTCGACAGTGGTTCAGAAGATGATACGCGCCAGATAGCCACCGAAGCCGGCGCCGTCGTGTACGAGACGGTCTGGACCGGGTTCGGACCGGCCAAGGCCTTCGGTGTCGATCAGGCCACAAGCCGCTGGATACTCTCGGTCGATGCCGACGAAGTCGTCACCGGTGAGTTGGCCCGTGAGATTCGCGAGGCGCTTTCCATAGGAACCAACCGGCACGGTTTCGACATGCCGCGCCTGACGAATTTCCTGGGACGATGGATTCGTCATTGCGGCTGGTACCCTGACCGCGTCCTTCGAATGTTTTTGAAAGCACACGGCAACTTCAACGACGCGCCGGTACACGAACGAGTTATTCTCGACGGCGACATCGGACACTTGAACTCGGACCTGCGGCACTATAGCTACCCGACGCTGGAGCATTATCTGACGAAGTCGAATCGATACACGACTTTGGGAGCGCAGCAGGCCTTTGAAAACGGCAAACGGGCCGGCTGGTTTGATCTTGTCATCCGTCCGCCGGTATCGTTTATTAGTCACTTCATATCAAGGCAGGGATTCCGCGACGGCCTGGAAGGTCTGTTGATCTCGGTGCTTTCTGCGGTTGCTGTCCTGGTGAAATACGCCAAGTTAAGAGATCTGCAACGGAGGCAGACTATGAGAAAGACCGACATGACATGACCAAACCGCTCGACCTCAAACCGGGGGATCGCATTCTCGTCAGCCGCACTGACCGTCTGGGCGATCTGATTTTGGCGCTGCCGTTTGTAGAGACCATTAAGTACCGTTATCCCGAGTGTCGCATCGAGGTCCTGGCCTCACTGTATGCATCACCGATCCTGGAGAACAACAGTCGCATCGACGGTATCGTGCGCGTGCTCAATCAGCAACTGGTTGCCGACCGCCTGTACAAGAAGGACCTGCTGCAAAAGATTAAGCAAGCCAAGTACAAGGTGGTCATCGCTCTCTATCCGGAGCGTCACATCTGTCAACTTTTTCACAAGGCGGAGATCCCCCACCGCATCGGCACGGCCGGTCGGTTTCATTCGGTATTCTTTAACCATCGTCTGATCCACAGTCGCAAGTCCAACAAGAAGCACGAATGTGAATACAACCTTGATTTCCTGAAGTTTTTCCACGACGGCGAGACCGCCCGGGTACCGATTGTCTACCCCCGAGAGAAGGAGATCACTCACGCCCGCCGCATCCTGAAGGAAGCCGGTGTCAAGGGCCGGTTCGTGGTGCTGCATCCCGGATCAGGAGGCTCAGCCGAACGCTGGCCGCTCGATCGCTTTTTGCATCTATATCAAGCCCTGGAGCACGGCGGCGTGCAGGTGGTGATCTCCGGTTCGGAAAAAGAGGGCGAGACCATCGATCAGCGTTCTAGTGAACTTGGTTTGAAGGTGCGCGATATCACCGGTGACACCGATCTGAGAACCCTGGCGGCGGCGTTATCGCTGGCTGATGTCGTGGTCGCCAACTCTACCGGACCGCTGCATCTGGCAGCGGCGGTAGGCACCAAGGTGGTGGGTTTGTACCCCGGCAAGGCGGTCATGGCGCCTGCCCGGTGGGGTCCGCTGGGTCGGCACGACCGGGTGCTGGTTCCGACCTCAAAGGAATGTCGGTGTCCGCCTAATGAGTGTGTATGTTTGTTGACGATAACAGTAGAGAAGGTAGCATCGGAAGTTGCACAACTATTTAGCCAGGCGAACTAACGAGAAAACCAGCGGAATGAATCTGGCCGAATTCATCATCCAGATCGAATCGTTCAACGCCAACGTCAACATTGAGCTGATCCGAAAGGCTTACGAGTTCAGCGACCGCGTTCACGCCGGTCAGACGCGCTCGTCGGGTGAGCCTTATGTCGAGCACTGTCTCGAAGTAGCGTTTATCCTGGCCGAGCAGCACATGGACTCGACCACCCTGGCCGCCGGATTGCTTCACGACGTGGTGGAGGACACCGACACGACGATCGAACAACTTCGTCGCGAGTTCGGTGATGAAGTAGCGGAACTGGTCGACGGTGTTACCAAGTTGTCCGGAATTGAGTTCTCCTCACGCGAAGAACAACAGGTCGACTATTTCCGCAAGATGCTGTTGACTATGGCCCGCGACATTCGGGTCATCCTGATCAAGCTGGCTGACCGACTGCACAACATGCGCACGCTCGAACATCTCTCGCCCGAACGCCAGAAGCGCATCGCCCACGAGACACGCGACGTCTACTGTCCCCTGGCTCATCGATTTGGTATCAATCGGGTCAAGATGGAACTGGAGGACCTTTCGCTGAAATTCCTTGAGCCGGACATTTACAGCGAGTTGAAGCAACGAATCAGGGAAACCCGCGAGCAACGGGAAAGTTATATCGCTCAACTGGTGGCTCCTATCTCCGAAGAGTTGAAACGGAACGGCATCCGGGCCGAAGTCAATGGGCGAGCCAAACACCTCGATTCTGTCTACCGCAAGATCAGAATCAGGGGGGTCCCATTCGAGGAAATCTACGACCTGTTTGCCATTCGCATTGTCACCGACACTGAACGTGATTGTTATCACACCTTGGGTATCCTGCACTCGATGTGGAAACCGGTTCCGAATCGCTTCCATGATTACATTGCCAACCCCAAACCGAACGGTTACCGCTCTCTGCACACCACCCTGTTCGGACCGGACAATCGACCGGTGGAGATACAGATTCGGACACACCAGATGCACCATGTAGCGGAGAACGGCATCGCCGCACACTGGCTGTACAAGGAAGGCCGTCAGCAGATGTCGAAGTCCGACCGGCAGATGATCTGGCTGCGCGACGTGCTCGAGTGGCAGAAGGACATGACCAACCCGTCCGATTTCCTGGAGTACCTGAAGATTGATCTGTACTCCGAGGATATCTTCGTCTTCACGCCGCAGCAGAAGCTGATCCATCTGCTCAAGGGTTCCACCCCCCTTGATTTCGCCTTTCAGATTCACACCGAGATAGGAATCCACTGCGCCGGCGCCAAGGTCAACGGTCGCCTGCAACCGTTGTCTACCCCGCTCAAGTCCGGGGACACTGTCGAGATCATCACCAATGCCCGCCGCACGCCGTCACATGATTGGCTGAAACTGGTCAAGACTTCGACAGCGCGCGCCAAGATTCGTCGCTGGCTCAACCAGGCCGGGTTCGACCAATCGGTGACGTTGGGACGCGAGTTAATTACACGCAAGCTCAAGGAACTGCGACTGAAAATGCCGGCTGATGATGAGTTGCAGGGATACGCAGAGAAGCTGGGCAAGAAGTCGGTGGTGGATCTGCTTGCCTCAATCGGCAACGGTTCCATGAGTCGGACGCCGTTGATCAATCTGATCAAGCCGGAGAAAGAGAAGCCGAAGGCCGGGCTGGTAGGGAAAGTGATCGATCGTCTGCGGGGTTCCAAAGGCATCCGGGTGCATGGCATGTCCGACATGATGTTCCGATTCGCCGGATGCTGCCAACCGCTGCCGGGGGAGGATATCATAGGTTTCATCACTCGCGGGCGCGGTGTCACCGTCCATCGGGCCGACTGTGAAAGCGCCCGTTACTTGGGGGGGCAGTTCCCCGAACGATACATCGATGTCAGTTGGGATGCCGGGAAAAGCCAGGCCTTCGTGGTCGAATTGGAGTTGGTCGTGGAGGACCGCAAGAACATGCTCCGTGACATCACAACGGCTGTGGCCGACGCCGATACCAACGTCCGCGCCGCCGAGATGGTTGCCACCGACACCACCGCCACCGGCAAGTTCGTCATCGAGGTTTCCAGCCTGTCACATCTGAATCGAATCATCGAAAAGGTGCGCAAGGTCAAGGGTGTTATCTCGGTGTTCCGCTCCAAGGGACGGGATTTCCAAAGCTGACACAGCCACCGCGCTGTCCTGCGACGGGCGCCTACTCAAACAACACTTTCAAACTCAACGTGTCGGCGCCGCGAACAACCACTACTTCGGTGCTGTCACCCTTCTGAAATTTGCCCAGCGCCCCCATGTAATCATAGATATCTCCGACCGAAGTGCCACCCATCCTTATGATAATATCGCCCGCCTTGATCCCGGCCCGCTCACCCGGGCGATCCGCCGAAACACCGTCGATCTTCAACCCCTTCACTTCCGCGATAAAGTCCGGGACAACGCCGAGAGTCACCGTATAGTAACCACGACCAGACCGACCATCGGATTTTGTCTTCTGATAAGTGAGCACGCCGTCGAAGCGATCGAAATGCTCCACGACGTCGCCCACCAACTCCGCCACGTTGACGATCCCGTCGAAATCGATTTTCTCAATGTCGTCTGATGGCCGGTGGTAGTCTTCGTGAGCGCCGGTGAAGAAAAACAGAACCGGAATCTTGCGATTGTAAAAGGCGGTGTGATCGGACGCCCCGATGCCGGACTCCTTGCTGATGATCTTAAATTTGTCATACTCCAGCGAATCAAAGTAGTCCTTGAACTCAGCCGCCGAGCCGGTACCAAACACCACCAGACCTTCCTGTTCCCGGAGACGGCCTATCATATCCAGATTGATCATCATGCGCACCTTGCTTGAGTCCACGGTCATGTGCTTGGCGTAGTGTGTCGATCCGAGAATGCCCGCTTCCTCACCGGTGAAGGCGATAAACAACAACGAGTAACGCAGCCGATCGGAGACCGATGTGAAGTATCGAGCCAACTCCAGAACAGCAGCCGAACCGGAGCCGTTGTCGTCGGCACCGTTGTGAATCATCGGTTCGTCGCCTTTATACCTGGAGTTTTCCGCGCCCCAGCCAAGATGATCGTAGTGGGCGCCGATGATTACAGTGGTGGTGTTGGCCGCGGGAATGTATCCGACGACATTGTAGGCCGTGTCGCGGGTTTTGATCAACTCGGTCTGTCCCTCGACCGACGAAATCTCGGGCTTGGACAGTTCGAGGCCCAACCGTTCCAGCGCCTGGCGACGCAGGAAGATTATCGGAATCTCTTTGGGAGTAATGTGCGTTGGTCCAACGGCAGTGAGTGTGTCATTCCTGCCTTCGGGAGTAATCAGGAAAACGCCGGTGGCTTCGTGTTCGATAGCTGTGTTGATTTTGACGGATAGGTATCCGTAGCGATCCAGCTTCGCCGCGGCGCTGCCGTCGCCGAGGGAATCTTCGACCGTGGGGGTGAACCTTCTAATAAGCACAGCTTTGCCGGCAACGTCGAGTCCTGCGTAATCATTGTGATCAAGCTCTTCCTCGTCTGTCACGATACCATATCCGACATCGACGATCTCATCAAAAGAAAACGCCAAACTGGCCGACTGCCGCAGCGGTGTGAACTCCTCACCGATTCTCAGATCGACGCCGTTCACCGTCAGGTGGTTATCGTCGCCAAGCTCGATCGCCTTGGTAAACTCGAATGGTTGAAGATAGCCGTCTGTCCCTTTCGGCTGAAGTCCCGCTTGTTGGAAGATGCCGATGATGTACTGCGCCGCCTTCCACTCGCCCGGCTCGCCCACCTGACGCCCTTCCAGCGAATCATGAGCCAGCACAGCGATATGACGGTAAATGGAATCAGCCGAAATCTGATACTCGGCCGAGGCTGTCGCGGCAATCATGATCGTAAGCAACAATACTGTCGCGCCAACGCTACGGAAGATGTTCGGTCTTAGATATGGCATTCCATGGTCTCCTTGGACAACGGACGAATTCTGGTTCATCACTTCTTACGTCATGGACCCTGGAATATATCCAAATAGTGCCCCGCTGTCAGGCTTGAAGGAGGGTTCGCTATTGAAGATTTTCATTGCCCAGGAACCGAATTGAAACGTACTTGTTTTGACGAATTGGAACCATTGGCCGAAGAGGATCGGATTGAACGTTATAGCCGAATCGACTCGAAGAGTCGGCACGACCACCAAGCGAGACACCCTGACAATTGTCGGCCTTCTGCTGATTATCGCCGTGGTCTACCTTGCCTACCATCTGCCTGGGGCAGATTCTCCAACGGCTCAGGAAGAAACGCCATTTCACCCCGAGCTGGCGGCGGGCGACATGGACGATGCGATGAGCGCACTGGCCGACCTGCCCGAGGATCACGAGACGTTGGTTCAGATGGGCAACAGTTTCATGGATCAGGGCAGCTTTGCAGTAGCCGCCGAGATTTACAAGCGAGCCCTGGCCATCAACGACGTCCCTGACGTACGAGCCGACTATGGCGCCTGCCTGAACGCGATGGGCTTGCCCCTGCGAGCCGTCGAGGAGTTTCAGCAAGCGCGCTCCAGCGACCCGAATCATGCTATCGCCTGCTTCAATCTGGGAATCGTTTACTTTTCACAACAACAGCAGGACTCGGCCCGAACTTACTTCAACAAGTATCTGGAACTCGAACCCACCGGTCAAGCCGCCGAAGCCACCAGAGGTTACTTACAGGAACTCGGTGAGTAGTCTTCTTCAGTTTGTTCTCAAGTGGGGCGCCGCAACCTGGGACATGCTGCTTGATTCGTCTCTTCTTCTTCTGATCGGGCTGGGGCTGGCCGGGCTGATCCGGCTGCTCCTCACCGAAAAAAAAGTTAGCCGCTTCTTGTTCGGCGGTGGACCTGCCCCGGTTTTCAGGGCAGCCCTTTTGGGCATCCCCTTGCCCCTGTGTTCCTGTTCGGTACTGCCGGTGGCGCATGAGCTTCGTCGCTCCGGAGTCAGCAAGGGGGGCACCATAGCGTTTCTGATCTCGACACCGGAATCCGGAGTCGACTCGATTGTGCTCACCTATTCCCTGATGAATCCGGTCATGACAATCGCCCGTCCCATTACGGCGTTCTTGACTGCCTTAACAGCGGGTCTGATAGAAAACCGAATCAACCCCGGCCTGGAGGGGGCGGACGAATCCACCGCCGAGGCTGAAACCGATTGTGGTTGTGACTGCGAATCGGACAAAGTCGCCGTCGAGAGTTGGACCCATCGAATCTGGGGCGGCTTGAAATACGCCTACACCGACCTGCTGGCCGATCTGGCTGTTTACTTGCTCATCGGCTACTGTCTGGCCGGGTTGGTGGCAGGACTCTGGGGGGCAGACGCCGGCGGTTTACCTGACAGTTTTCGTACCGGTTGGGGTGCTTATGCCGGGGCTCTACTGATCGGCCTGCCCTTGTACATTTGTGCGCTGTCATCGACACCACTGGCGGCGGCGCTGCTCGCGTCGGGATTTTCCCCGGGCGCCACGCTGGTTTTTCTGATGGTCGGACCGGCCACCAATATCGCCACGCTGGTGATCGTCAGTAAAGTGCTTAAGGGATGGGCGGTGGCGCGTTATCTCGGATCCATCGTTGTTGTGTCCATAGGCTGCGGCCTTATTCTGGATGGACTCTACAAGTGGTACGACTTCAGTACAGCTTTTCAATTCACATCCGGCGGGACAACCGAATCGACTCCGTGGTGGCACTGGATGGCGGCTATAATCTTGTCGGCCGCGATTATTTGGTACCCTATCCGTCACCTGATGGCCAGGTGGTCGAACAGCGCCAACAGCCAACCCGCACCTGCATGAACAGATATCGTCACACCGTTGCCGACGCCTGATCGTATGGCACAAGGACCGGGCGCAAGGGCATCAGTTTTTGGCTGGACAGATTCAACGCCTCACCCGTACATTCAGGTATGTTAGCACTTGTCAAGTCAGTACCGACCTGGCTGAGTGGGCTGCTCGATTTCGTCTACCCCCCGCTCTGCCTCGGATGCGGTCTTTTCTATGATGGCGAGTGGTCGATCTGTGAGCGATGTCGCGGCGCCATCCAACAACTCGATGATCCGATCTGTCTCAATTGCCTCTCGGTGCTCTCGGGAACGACGCGATGCCCCGTCTGCGCTGAGTTGTCCCTGCCGCTGTTTGCCTTGGGTAACTACGCACCGCCTTTGAAGGATATCATTCTGCAATTCAAGTTCAAGGGAGTAACGAGACCAGCGTCGCTGATGGCGAGTCTGCTATGGTCGCAGTTCGGCGCGCGGTTGACCACACTAAAACCAGCCGTTCTGGTGCCGATTCCGTTGTTCCCCGGGCGGGAGAACCAACGGGGCTACAACCAGGCAGCACTGTTGGCAAGAGAACTGGCCGTCCTGATGGAAACGCCGGTCGACGAGAGCTTGATCTTCCGAACAGAAAAACGAAAGCCGCAGGCGTCACTGCGTCTCAGGCAGCGCGTGCGGAATATCAGGGGAGTTTTTGCAGCCGTGCCCGCCGGTGAGACTCCCCGCACAATCATACTCCTTGATGATGTCGTGACCAGCGGCGCTACGGTCCTTGAGGCGACTCGTGTGCTGAGCGAGGCGGGGTACGAAGTTGTGGCGGTGGTATCCATCGCCCACGGAAGTTGAGGAACGTGCCATGTGGCGACAACTAATGGACGACTACCTTCAGTACCTGAAGCTCGAACGCGGGTTGGCGGCCAATACCGTCGCCTCGTATCGACAGGACCTGCGGGAGTTTGTCTCGGCCATCAAAGTAACCGACCCGACACAACTCAACATGCGCCAGGCCCGTGACTATATCGCCGCGCTCACTCGGTCGGCGCGCAAACCGGCTACAATCGCACGAAAGATTTCCAGTCTGAAACAGTTCTTCGCCCACCTTGTGGAGACAGAGCGACTCAAACAGAACCCTTTCTCCGGTCTGTCCGCACCCCGTCTGGCGCGCTATCACCCACCGTATCTGTCACCCCGGGAAGTGGCGCAGATTATAGACAGTATCGACACCGCCACGCCGGCCGGCCGCCGCGACCGGGCCATGCTGGAGCTTCTGTACGGTTCGGGGTTACGTGTCTCAGAACTACTTAATCTCAAAACCAGTGACATTGAGTTCGAGGCTGGATTCCTTAGAATCGTCGGCAAGGGCAACAAGCAGCGATTGGCTCCGCTGGGGGAATACGCTGCTCAAGCCGTGAATACGTACCTGGACCACCTGCCGAAAACGGCAACTGGCGGCGGACTGGTTTTCTTCAACAGACAGGGACGGCCCTTTTCACGAACCGGATTATGGAAAATCATCCGGCGGGCGACCTTGAAGGCCGGCCTTGCCAAGAAAGTCTCCCCGCACACTTTTCGCCATTCCTTTGCCACCCATTTGCTTGAGGGCGGCGCCGATCTGCGCGTGGTGCAAGAAATGCTCGGTCATGCCGATATATCTACCACACAGATATATACGACCGTTGACCGGGATTACCTGATTGCAGAACACAAAAAGTACCATCCTCGAGAATTGGCCGGGACCGAAGACGGCTGACCGTCCCCACCAGACTACCTACCATTTTGCTATCAGGCAGATCGGGTTTAATCTCGACTTCCACCTGGAACCGATTTACCGGCAATACGACACTACCTTCCACCATTTCTCCACCTTTGATGAACTGATCACCATCTCCCGGCGCTTCGACATCGACGCCATAATCATCGGCGGCCGAGGCGAATTCTCGGAGGAAATCGAACTGACGCGGGCGATCAAACAAAATGTCTTCCTGTCGATCATACCGGTGGTCCTGTACCACCCGGAGCCCGCCGACACCACCGTCCTGGCTGCCTTTGAAAACGGCGCTGAGGAGTTCCTCTACGGCGACTGGAAGAATCGCCATGTGCAGGTGCGGATACGAAGACTGCTCGAACGCAGCCGTCGTGATCTGTCAATCAACCCATCGTCGCATTTGCCCGGTCCGAGCATTATCGAGGCGGAGATCGCGCGCCAGATTGCCAAACAGATGGAATTCGCCGTCTGCTACGCCGACCTGGACAATTTCAAAGCCTACAACGACTACTACGGTTACCACCGCGGCGACAAGATGATCCAGTTGACGGCCAGGGTGATTAAGGATACCGTGTTCGATCTCTGTCGTGAAGGATTCGTCGGGCACATCGCCGGGGACGATTTCATCTTCATCATCCCGGCCGATATGATTGACGTTATCTGCAGCAGTATCATCAAGACTTTCGACGCTCTGATTCCCTACCGCTACGAAACTGTGGATCGCGAACGGGGGTGCATCACCACCAAGAGTCGTCGCGGCGAGTTGGAGATGTTTCCGCTGTTGACGATTTCGATAGCTGTCGTCGTGAACAATAACGGCAAGTTTGAGCACGTGGGCGAACTATCTAAGATGCTGGCTGATTTGAAAACGGCGACCAAACGCAAGTCCGGCTCGAACTACATGATCGAACGGCGGAAGAAGTACTAACAGGTAAGCCTGCTCCTCGCGCTACGCGCGCGCCCATTGTTGTCATTCCCGCGCATCCTCTCCTGTCATTCCCGTCTTCTTCTCTGTCATTCCCGTCTTCTTCTCTGTCATTCCCGCGAAGGCGGGAATCCATCTTCGTTCCTTACAGAGTATCCGAATGCGGAGCGACCCCCGCCTGCGCGGGGGCGACAAACAGGGCATCTGATGGCCGGGTGGCCCGGACGTTCGTTCGGGTTTCTGTGTGTTGGGTGGCCGTCTCAAACATTGTTTGGAGCGGATTGTCCGCGTGGTTCATGACCAAACAAGTTTTCGACTTCTTGCAGGGCGGGTTTGTCTTCAAACCCGCCAACAAAGGCGGGTCCGAAGACGGACCCACCCTACGAATTTACTTCTTGGGTACACCGGACCTCGGCCGCATCCATCCTACGGCACGTTATAGCTTATCAGGGTCCAATCCAGTTGGATTATTGGGCCGAGGTCACGCCACGTATCCTTTCTCAGTACGATCCCGATACCCGGCACCAGCCAGTCCTCGACCGTCCAAGAGGAGTTGAACGACCAGCCCGACATACGATAGTGAAAAGCCGATGGGAAGCTGCCGGCCAAAGAGGTGACTGCACCTTTGTCGAGTATCGCAGGAATCGCATCGAGATACTCAGTCCCCCAGTGTCGTCCAACGGCAAGAGGGAATTCATAGTACCAGGAATCGAAAGAGAGGATATCCGTGCTGTATGAAACAAACAGTTTTTCGTCGACCGCTCCCACGTACAGCGTATCCGTGAACTCCCTACCGATGTACTGCCACAGCATGACCGAGTCAGCCCACGATACCGGCACATCCGAAACAATCGTTACAGTAACCGTGTCCACAAGATCAAACCTGGTGTCCCTTAACTCGTAGACCCACTTGGTACCGACTGAATTCGGGAAGCGGCCCCGAGAGAATGTGCTGAGGTCGTATCTTAGAAGCTCCCATGTTTGATTGACAGTAAACCAGAAATGTCCTCCTCCGTCCGTTCTCTGGCCGTATAGATATCGACTCACAACGCCGACATTCGGGGCGACCCACGTTTGACTCCAATTGCCGCCCCCCTCGAAATCGAGTTCCCATGATCTTTCAACCAACGCAGCGGAACCAAACGTCCCGGCCTTCACTGTGACGGTTCCGATATCCGTAACGCGGCTCGTATCATGCACTCCCTGAACGGTCCACTCAGATCCAGGCGACAGGGGAAGAACAAATCGCTCAAGGAGCATCGGCTCGGTTGTAGTGTCGGAGAAGATATCAATCGTGTCCCCTTGTACCAGCGCGTACTGGTCCACGACGCTGTCGGTGACTGTCCAGTTCGTCCGCCAATGCAGGCTTGTGAACCCATCCATGTGGTAGGCAGTGTCAGTTACCGAGATCCACACTGTATCGGTAATCTCGGTAAGGCTGTCATACACCTCATAAACCCAGAGCATACCAACAGCGTTGGGAAGCGAATTCACTGTCGGGTTGGAGCCGGTGGGTTTGTCATCATCGCCGCAGGAGTAGAAGCAAAGCAGACCCAAAAGCAGTATGATTGGTATCGACCGTTGCATTGTCATGTTTGTCCTCCTCTGTCATTATCCGGGTCTCCTTATAAGGTCACGACAGCCACATAGCGGGTGATGGCAACGAAGATCCCGGTGTCCCCGACGCCGGTAAGCTATCAGGACAGTAGTTATTTCAATGTCCGCAAAGAAGACGTTGTTTGTCAACAGACTGTTTATGAGTAATATTGATCGCTCCACCTGCTGGCTCACTCTTCGAGATCCTGTAGGTCGAAACCCCTGTGGTTTCGACACAGGCGCGAAGCGCGAAAGACACGGCTTGACCGTGTCATTCCCGCGAAGGCGGGAATCCATCCGTATTCCTCAGAAGCTCTTGCGCTTGTATCGGCGGCGTAAGGAGACCACGAAAAGAGAAACCAAAACAATGATTAGAATAGTCTCGAACCCGGCAACGCCCTTCTGCCAGGGATGCACCAATCGTTCAGTTAGTTCGCCTCGATTAAAGGTCGCAAAGGCTATATTGACCCAAAAGGCATTCCAATAATCCGCAGTTAGCAGTAGACAATCTCCCGGCCACCAGCTCCATTCGTACTCAGTAATGGAGCGAGCTAGTGGAGCAGAAGAACTAGTGTGATTCAAGTACATTCCATACATCAGAAAGATGACGGGGAAGATGACTAATATGGGAAGCAACCACATTAGCGGAAGTCTGGTGCTTTCACCATACAGCGATACGATCTTATACAGGAATCGGACTGACAGAAAGCGTCCAAGATTCCTATGTGACCTACGTATTACCTCTTGCTCACCGATATGAAAGTTACCGGCATTGGAGTAGTTATATTCCTTTACTTGGTTCTCTTGAAGCTGCTGGTACAGCCGACATTGCAGCTCGACATTAGAAGGCTCAAGTTCGACCTCTCCACTCACGCGCCGTTTCCAAATGACCCAGAAAGGGTCCGTCAGCAAGTCATCGTATGTGACCAGTCTTGAAAACATGAACCTGGCCCCAACAAACTTGCGGAGCCACGTGAATATAGGAACGAAACTCTCGACCCACTCACGGCGACTCGGCCAACTCACGTCGACGAAGTCAACATTTGTTATATCAGTTTCGAGAAAGCGACAACAGTACAGGTTAACTCGTCGAAAGGTGAGTGTGCAACCCTCGTCGAGACGCATTTGTCGAAAGTCTGCCTCTCCATCGAACATCACCGATCTATCGCCATTATGATCTTCGGAGTCAAAAATCACGCGGGAATGATCAGTCAAATGGCAGCCGAGAAAGCTCAGCTCTCCCGAGAATACGCAGTGCGTAAATGTTGTCTCACCCATGAATCTGCTGCTGGAAAAGAGGACATCGGATTCAAACCTCGTCTTGTCGAAATCGGCGCGACCTTCAAACACCGACCCAGCGTAAATGGCCGAATGCTTGAATGTAGCGAAGACGTAGAATGCTCTTTCACGAAAGGTGCAATCTAGGAACTCTGCGCCACCATTGAACTTAGCGCTGTGAAAGTCGGCCGATGCTCCGAAGGTGGATTCGATGAATCCCGCTTCCCCATCAAACCTCGCAGCTTTGAATTCAACATTCCCGCCGAATGTGGCATATGCAAAGTCGACCTCCGCACTGAAACCGGCCGCGTTGAACAACGCAGCCTTTTTGAATACTGCATCGCGGAAGTCTGTGTTTCCAGTGAAACGGGCATTGTCGAAGCGCGCATCGGACTCAAAGCCGGTTTTCTCGAAATCAACCTGTTTGCTGAAGACCGCATCCTCAAACGTAACGATTCCTCCAAACCTGCATTGACTGAAATCTGTCGGACCACTGAAAGTCGCATCTTCAAACGATGCCTTGCCGCCAAAGGCAGATTCCTTGAAACTGCATCCATTTTGGAACTCCGCACCTCGAAATATAGCGTCCTGCTGAAAACCGGTCTTGTCAACCAGCGCTCGCTCGACAAAAACAGCGTTTTCGAAGAATGCGCTCATAGTAAAAGTAGAGCCCTTGAGAGGGAAACCAACAGGAAACGTCGCTCCATTGAGAACCACAGGTCGCTGAAAGGCAAAGGACTGGCCAGTACCTGTGTCTGGAAAAACAAAACCAGTGAAGTCATGAATATCATCCCGACGGTTTGATTCCACGAGCGTGATCTGGTGCCAGAATACGTCGTCCGCCCTGTGCGGATCTGACGAGTGACAGATGCACTTGTCACTGTCGTGTAGCTTTCTTCCGCACGGCAGGCCGTCGTGCATCTTCACCTGGCAGGTCTTTGTCTCGTCGGTCATAATCGGTCCCCCGTATGGCCGGGTGGCCCAAGGCTTTCTCAGGGTTTCCAGAGATTGTAACTACTTACTTACACCCCCAATCTACCCTCACCCATCCACGTTGTAAAGTAGAATTGTTGCAAGGGGCGCACGAGGATGTACAACACCCACAAGAACAGTACCAATCCGTCCCAAAACACGGCGGCGCAACCATCAATAAAGGATCATCCAATGGATACCATTACAAAACAGGCTGCCGCATTTATCACCGCCATACCGTGCCGGCTTCGTAATCACCATCGATCCTATTATCCGAGCACAATAATACACAAAACGAACCCATTTGCACAGGGGGGACACTGAAAAAAAGCGAAAGTACCCAAAACGAACCCATTTCCACGCCGTGCTTACCCCCCTTCGACTCCGCTCAGGGTGATGTTTTGCAGGAACACACCCCTAAATCCCCTCTCAAGAGGGGACTTTGACTGTGAGTCGAGTCCCCTATTGTCTTAGGTGCCCCTTCACCTCCCCATGCACCTTCTCCGCATAGCGGTCGGTCATGCCGCCGATGTAGTCGGCAGCGACGATCTCTATGCGTTCACCATCGAGCATCTGCTGGAAGCGCGGCGGCATCAGCGAGGGTTCGGCCAAGATGCACCTGAAGATAGTCGTGATTATGTCCCCCGCGCGCTCCGACATCGTGACCAGATGTGGGTGGTTGTACAGTCGTTGGCGCAGGAAACTCTTCAACTGTGATACAAACGTCCCTATCTCCTCAGAGTAAGCGCATAGTTTTTCCGGCGCCTGGCGGACGGAATCGAGATCGCTGATACTAAAACGGTCAATACGTGACGATGTTTCGTTGATGACATCGGTCGCCATGTGATTCACCAGCCGTCGCACCAGGGCGTAGCGCTGGTAATCGGCGGCAGGATATTCGCCGAGCGGAGGCGTCGGAGCGACCAGTCGGCTGTAGAAGTCGCTGTTGTTCAGTTGATCGAAACTGAGGATCCCGGCCGAGAGGCCGTCATCGATATCGTGAGAGTTGTAGGCGATTTCATCGGCGATATCGACCAGCGCTGCCTCCAGGGTCGGCTGTTGATGGCCGTCGAATCCCGGCGCAGTGACCGGTGCGCTGGTCTCATGCTTGACGATCCCTTCGCGCACCTCGTAGGACAGGTTCAGACCGGGATGCCGGGCGTAACGTTGTTCGAGAATGTCCACCACTCGGAGGGATTGGTGGTTGTGGTTAAAACCTCCCTGATCGGTCAGCAGTTCGTTCAGCACATCCTCGCCGGCATGACCGAAAGGGGTGTGGCCGAGGTCATGCACCAGCGCGACGGCCTCGGTGAGGTCTTCGTTGAGTCGCAGGTTGCGGGCCATTGTTCGAGCGATCTGCGCCACCTCGATAGTGTGTGTGAGACGGGTGCGAAAATGGTCCTTCTCGTGGGGAATGAAAACCTGCGTCTTGTATTCAAGCCGTCGAAAGGCTGCCGAGTGTATCACGCGGTCGCGATCCCGTTGGAACGCTGTGCGCAGCGGATGTTCCTCTATGGGATAAACCCGACCGCGACTGTCACCGGCCAGAGCGGCATACCGCGCCAGCAATTCCCGCTCGCGTTGTTCGATCTCTGTTCGTGTAAGCAGCACTCAGGCACCTTTCTCGTCAGTTCGTGGACCCACTCCGCACCAGAGCCAACGCCACCGTGTGCGAAATCCCGAGCCGAGGATGATAGGACGCAGCAATAGTTATCAGGTAGCTCTTGTAGTTCAACTCAACACCGCCGCCATAGATGACCGGCACCGAGGTCACTCCCCAGAAGAAGCGGCCGTACGGTGACAGACGGATCTTTTGCCCCAGACCAAACTGCGGTTTTTCTGTTTTCTCCAGCGTCAATCGTCCGGTGACCGAGTATGGTCCCGGCCCGATCAACTCCATATACAGCGTGGAGACGATGTTGATCTCCGGACTTCCGTCGCTCAGCTGTGGTGTCGTCAGGTTCTCAAACATCAGGGCTGCTTTCAGCCGGTTTGTACTGTAGCCGCAACCGGCGCCGGCGGTGATGGCGGTGAGGTTTTCATAGGATCCTCCAAACTCAAGCTGCATGGCCGACAGCGTCACACCGAGCGCTGCCGAATCGATCCGGCAGCCCAGGGCCAATCGTCCTACTTTTTCGGAATAGAGTTCACTACGCCCGAACTGAGAGAAACCAAGCGCCGCGGTCCAACGGCCCAACCGACGAGCCGCCACGCCATACACGCGGTCCAGCTCTTTCATGGCGAACTTGCGACTGTACCCGCTCTCTACTTTGAAGTCGCCGACCATGATGCCACCAACGGGAACCGACAACAGTTCGAGAGCCGACGACTCCGCCAGCATCACCGTGTTGCCCATGCCGTCCGGAAGGTCCGCGTTCGGATCGAATACACTCCACGCCGGGCTGGGGACCAGGAGAATGATCAGAAGTGGGACAAGGGCCTGTCGCATTATCATCGTGCAATCACTATTGGTTTCTTGACCGCTCCGGCCCCTTCGATTTCGCAATACAGGATGTAGATGCCGATCGGCAGCCGCTTGCCGGCGTCGGAACAGCCATCCCACACGTACGTTTCGCGACGGTACGAACCCTGATCGAGATGTCGCACCACCCGACCCTGCCGATCGTATACCTTCAACTCAAACTGCTTCGCATCGGGGCCATCCAGCGTTATCAGAACGGAGTCTTCGTGGCCGTCACCGTCAGGAGAAAACACTTCGGGCGTGACGATCAGTACCAGTCGCTGCGCATCGTCGCCGAACACCACACTATTGGCTTGTCCGGGTGAGCCGCCGGATTCCCCCGAGCGACCCCAGTCGTTTCGCCGTTCGTACTCTTCACTACGGCACCAGGTGTGGTCATCATCGAACACGGCGTCATAAGCGAACCGGTCGGCCTCCAGGGAGAACCCATCCACTAATCGAACGGTATCGAAGTCGTCGTTTAACGGCGACCAACTCGTCGGTTCGATCAGGAGTCCGTCAAAGGCTGCGTAGCAGTCAGTGAACGCCGGTGCGGATCGAGCCAGCACTACCCGCTGTCCGGGTGTGATCATGACACTTGTGTCGGTAATCAGTTCGACCTCCTTGTAATCACCAATACACCAGTCCGCCAGATCATAAGGATAGTCAAGGCGATTGACGATCTCGATCCATTCGCCAAGGGCACCGGAGGCCGGTTTCGGCATGAGTTCGTTCAACTGAAACGGTGGAAACTCGGTGGCCGGCGCTGTAAAGATACGCGTATTGTTTCGCAGACGATCATCCGCCGGCAGGACGGCTATCAGGTCAACATACATGTTGTCGAAGATATACTCTTCGTTGGCCCCAAACGACTCTCCCGGATTCAGTGATGGTATCTCAAACTGATCCAACAAGGGACCCGGCGTACCGGATGGATCTGCGGCGTAATAGAGAGACAATACTGTCTCATCGAACATTTCAAGGCCACGATTGACCAGAGTGAAACTAAGAATGGTCATGCCGTCATCGCTGGTCGCTGATACATCCTCAAGGGCCAGATCAGAACCAACCGGCGTTACGGAGTTGACAACACCGGGCGTGGAACCTTCCCAATCGACCGATGGCTCGACACTATTCGACTGCGGTGAAACACGTTCCATCGAGACGCCGTCGACACCGGGCTCCGTCCAGGTGATGTCTGAAACCAGGTAACCATTATGGAAAAGTTCTATGGCCCCACCCTTGTTCACCAGTGAGAAGGTCGCTTCGATCGGTGTTATAATGGCTGCCTCGCCCGGCGTGTCCCCCCAGACGCCGGAGCTGTCGCCCCAATGACCTTCGAACGACGCCCCGTCGGTAGACACTAACTTCCGGCAGATGACCAGAAACTCGTGTGGTTCCAGAAAATATCCGGGGGCAAAGGTGACCGTATCATCGTCGACAATCACCTGGTAGCCGTCCATAAGCACAGCCTGGTCGGAATCGACGTACAGTTCAAACCACTCAAGATTGGTGGCTCGTCCCGGTTCGTTAATCATCGCCTCATTAACCACAACCTGTGCAATCGCGGTTGATGCTATGCATACGACACCGATCACGAATGCAAACAGCTTTGAACAGCGTCTGATCTTCACCATACGGCTCGCACCTCAAGCGACAGGGTCGTCCGATGACGCTCGCTCGCATCACGATCATAGGTTCGGCTCATCTTGACGGCCAGCGTCATGCCATCCCAAAGAGTCTGTTCGTTTCTAAGAAAGAGGTACCAATAGTCCACGGTCCCATCGCGCCCATTCAGCCTGGCCAGATTCGACCACAATTGCAGCCTTCCCGCTCTCGCTGTTCGATAGTCCAGGTGAATGAAGGCCGAGATGTAATCGGACCGACCGCTCTTCGTATTATAGGCAATATAACCTCTGACGGCGGCCTGGCCAGTGGTAAATCTAACTTCCAACCGAGTGCGATGAGAAGTAGCGCTGATCGCATCTCCGGCGACAAGGCGTCGACTCGACCTGACCAGGTGGTCCAGGCGTAACGAAAGTCGCGGATGAACCTGCCTGAGCAATCCTGACAGCAGTTGCAGGTCAGAGCTGTCTCGATGTTGCCCTGAATACAGCAGACTGTTCACCAGATGTGTCCGGCTCGACATCAGGACGATGGTCCTTATCATTCCCCCTCGATGCCCCGACCTTTTTTCACTCAGTTCAAAGTCAACATCCTCAAGATAGATGGTGCGTCGGCTGCGGCCGGACTTGCTGCCGCCCGACAGATCGAGATAGCTTTCACCATAGCTCCACGCGGCGTACTTTATCTGGGCGGTGTTGAAACGATGCCGACCTTCGATCAGCATTCCTCCCCACCCGGTCCGCTTCCCCGCCTGGGTGCAGATTTCCATCGCTGTGAAGCCACCGTGATAGCGATAGCGAGCCGACGGCGCGATCTTCACATCATAGAGAGACTTATCCAGGTGTCGACTCCTAAGGCGATTGACCCCCACGATGACACCGGGACTGAAGGAACCCATCTTCCAGACAGCCATACCGGCGACGGTAGCCAGACTGTGGTCAGCGTCACGATTGAACGATGAGAGCAGTTGGAGTTGCACCGCTCTCACTTGCATCTTGACGTAGAGACCGTTGTACCCACCGTAGTCGGGGAACAAGAAAGACTCACCCTCGAGCCGTTCCGAGAAATCGAGCAATTTACCCCGATAGCCAAAGGCAGTGCCCAACCCAAGTCTTCGCGTGTAGTTCCCCAGACGGAGTTCGCGCAACCGACCTTCGCTCCTTCGCAAAGCTACGCAGCGCCTGGCAATCCGCTCAACGCCTTTGCGGTCTTTCTGGATAAACAGTGACGTCGTCCAATGCGCAAGGCTCCATCGAATGCCGGCCCGGTACTGAGATTCCGACGCTTCTTCCAAATACTGATGGTAACGGTAGCGAAATTCGCCGTGCGTGTCGGAATCCGGTCGCACTCTCGGGTCGAACCCGGACCGCTGTTCCTTCTGAAGAGAGGTCGATATCGAAATCGTATCGCCGTGGAAGTAGCTGAGGTTCGGCACCTCATCCAGGAGATGGCGATTAGTGGCGTCGATGCCGGTGCGGATCACTTCACGGAGTATCAGGAACTGATGGTAGTCAATTTCACCGGCGGCCAGGGCCAGGGACAACTCATCTTCTGAAGGATAGACCTCGGTCGACAACTCCTGCGACGCTGTTGCCGATGTAATCACCAGGACGAGAAGTAACGCTGGCGCGACTCTATGCAAAATCAGCCCAGTTGGTACTTTTTCAGTTTCCGATAGAGCGTGCGTTCGCCGAGGCCGAGTATACGTGCCGCTTCTCTACGGTTACCGTCGGTTTGAACAAGCACGGCTCTGATCATGTCTTCTTCCATCGCTTCGAGACTTCCGGCCTCACCGGCAGGAGGAGACTCATCACTATCCGCACTTTGAGAATCACTGGGGAGGTGGGCGGTGATCAGGTCGCGCAACATGCGCACCTCGTTCCCAAGCGACAGGATGGCGTGATAGATCAATTCGTGCCCGGCTTCCTCGATCGTTTTGCCGGTCGATACCGGCAGATTTCTGGCGCCGATATACTGCTCGTCGAGGAAGCCCTCCACATCGTCGGTTTCGACCAGCCCCTTGCCCTTCAGGGCCAGCATGCGGTCGGCGAAATTGCGCAACTGACGGACGTTGCCGGGCCAGTCGTACTTCATCAACAATTCCAGCGCGGAATCCGAACAACTCAACTGCGCGTTCTCGCGCCAGAAATGCTCCAGCAGCGGCTGGATGTCACCCTTCCGCTCCAGAAGCGGCGGCAGAAGGATCTTGATCACGGCCAACCTGAAATAAAGGTCTTCACGAAATGTCCGATCGCCGATTGCCTCGGTCAGGTCGCGGTTGGTGGCTGATACGATTCGGATGTCGGACTTGTACGCAACCGACGAACCAACAGGATAAAACGTGCCGTCCTCCAGCACCCGCAGCAGCTTCACTTGCATGTCAGTTGAGGTCTCTCCGATCTCGTCGAGAAACAGGGTGCCTCCGTCGGACTTGCGAAACAGACCCTCACGGCGACCGACCGACCCGGTGAAAGCGCCCTTCTCATGACCGAACAACTCCGATTCGAGGATTCCGGAGGCCAGGGCGCCGCAGTTGATCGCTACATAAGGGCGCTCGGCACGATGGGAATGATTGTGAATAGCCCGGGCCACCAACTCCTTGCCCGAGCCCGATGCTCCCACTATGAGAATAGCCATGTCGGTGGGTGCTATCCGTTCGATGATTTCTGCCATCGCTTTGATCCGACTTGAGCGACCAACAATACCGTACGTACGCAGAAGCTGCTTCAGACGCAGAATATGCCTAACCTTGTCGGCCACGTGATCGTGTCCGATTGCCTCTGATACGACACCGTCGATATAGCCCGGCTCGGTATCTACGGCCAGATCGTCCTCGACGATCTTCCAGATTTCCATCAGGCCGTTGGATCGACGCAAGCGGGAGACCACCGCCGCAGTGAGGTCGGTGCGAGTTCCATGATACAGGATCAGGTCAACCCGCACCTCCTTGACAATCTGGTACAATCGAGCTAGTTCCGTACAAGTCTGGCCTATCCTCTCCCAATCTGTGTCGCCGTACTCCCTCGCCGTCAGATGTTTCAGGACAACGACTCGTCGCAGTCTTTCTTCGTCAGTCATCTCAGTCACAATTCGAGAATACTCCAACTCTATCGATAGCGCTTCTTTTTCTTCTTTCGCCCAATGGAATCACGCGAACCTGCACCGCTGTGATTCTCATCGGTCAACGCAGACAGATCTATCTCATTGCGCACCTTATCTACTTTTATCACACCTACGCGAATTACATCGCCCATGCGAAACACGCGTCGCGTGCGGCGACCGACCAAACGGTATTGCTGTTCTTCGTACAAGTAGTAGTCATCGTCGACCGATGACAAACGTACCAACCCTTCCACGCCGAGACTGTCCAGACGGACGAAGAAACCAAACGCGGTCACGCCCGAAATGACACCGGAGAATTCATCCCCGACATGTCGCGCCATATAGGCCACCTGTTTCATCCGGACGGCGTCTCGTTCGGCCGCTTCAGCAACCCGCTCCGTCTCGGAGCAATGTTTGCCGGTATGATCGATGACCGATGAGACCCGTTTGGCAAAGGCCGGGGGGTACCCTTTATCGTTCAGTTGTCGCAGCAGGCGATGGACCAGCAGGTCGGGGTAGCGACGAATCGGCGAAGTGAAATGAGTGTAATGTTTGAAAGCCAGACCGAAGTGTCCGATATTGGCGCGTTGGTAGACCGCCTTCTGCATCGAGCGCAGCATAAGTTCATTGATAAAATCGGCCTCGGGTCGGTCCTTGACCCGCTCCAGGAAACGGGCGAGTTGGATCGGCTTCATCTCGGGCGACACCGGGAAGCGATGACCGAGACGCGTCATCATCGCCGAAAACTCCTCCATCTTCTCAAGGCTCGGTCGGTCATGGACGCGATACAAAAACGGTTGGGCGCGACGAAACACCTCCAGCGCCACTGCCTTGTTAGCGATCAACATGCACTCCTCGACCAAACGGTGCGCCTCAAGCCGAACCCGACTGCCCAACTCAAGCACCTCACCTTTCTCATTCAGAACCAGCTTGGCCTCAGGAAGATCAAAATCCAAAGAACCCTGAGCAAAGCGACGCTTGCTTAACAGACGGGCTACCTCCCGCGCCAGCCTCAACGATTCGGCCACGCGATTCACTTTTGGCGGCAGCTTGGTCTTGCCGTCGAACAACGCCTGTACTTCCTCGTAGGCTAAACGAGCGCGCGACTTGATCACACTGTCCACCAACTCCCAGCCTTTCAGGTCCCCCTTGCGGTCGATTTCAAGAAAGATCGTGTGGGCCAAACGCTTCCGATTCGGCTTGAGCGAACAGACGTCGTTGGACAAGACCTCCGGCAGCATGGGAACCACCTTGCCGGGCAGGTAGACGGAGTTGCCGCGCTCGAACCCCTCACCGTCCAGGCGGGAACCGGGTGCGACAAAGAACGATACGTCGGCAATGTGAACGCCTAACCTGAAACCAGACGCCGTGCGCTCCACACTGATGGCGTCGTCGTAGTCTTTGGCGTCCTCCGGATCTATGGTGTAAATGCAGTCTTTAGTCAGGTCCACCCGACGCGCAAATTCCTCGTCGAGCTTTCGCCCGGCGGCCTGCTCTGCTTCGTTCAGGGCATCGGCTGAGAATTCGTCGGGAAGATCGTAGTTGCGGATAACAGTCAGCAAGTCCACCCCGGCTTCACCCGGGAAGCCGAGCCGTTCGATCACCTTGCCTTCCGGATTGAGGCTTGGGTTCTCCCACTCGGTCAGCCGCGCCACCACCTTCTCGCCGTCTTCGGCTTGTTGGCTTTCACGCTCAGGAATATACAACTCCCGGTGAAGACGAGGATTGTCCGGCGTTACCGTGCAGAAATGTCGCCCGCGATGAAACAGACCGACGATATTCCGCTCGACCCGTTTGAGAATTCGGATCACACTGCCGGTCTGTCGGTCGCCGCGCATCCCGGTCAACCGCACCATCACCTGATCACTATCCATAGACGTGAGCAGCTCAGTGGACGGGATCATTATGTCCTCAGGTTCACCCTCGCGAATCAGGAAGCCGGTGCCGCTACGGGTCATCTGCAAAGTACCGGTAGCAATATTCAACTCCGAGGCCAGCCCGATCCGGTTGCGCTTCAATCGCACCAGTTTACCGCCATCAAGCAACTGCTTGATCAGTTGCCGAAACCGTCGATAATCCGGCTGAGCGATTCCGAGCGCCTTGGCCAATTCCTTGACCTTCATGGGATGGTAGGATTTTTCACGGATGAAATTGAGGATTGTCTGTGATTCGAGTTTCATGTACCGAAGATACAGCAGGTCAAGTCGGCACGTCAAGCGAAACTGCTACGACACCGTCAGAATGGCAGATTACGTGCTCGGCAAATGTCCACATCTGCCGCCTAAGGCAGCGTTTGACAAAGCAACTGGATAGCCGTTTCTTGCCCCAATGGAAGCTGTCAAACTACTCGCCCTGTTTCTCCTGATCGTAATCGCCCTGCGTCTCAAGCTTTCGGTGGGCGTGACTCTTCTTGGCGCTGGAGTAGTCACGGCTGTTCTGTATTCAGTTTCGGCCATGGAGTTGCTTGAGGGCTATTGGCAGTTGGCACAATCGAAGAAGTTCATTTTCCTCACTTCAGTCGTTCTGCTGATCACCTTCCTGGGGTCATTGTTAAAAGAAATCCGCTATCTCGATAAACTCTCCGAGGCCTGTCGCGGTTTGTACGGCGGCAAGCGCGCCGCCGCCACCATCCTGCCACCACTGATCGGGCTGATGCCAATGCCGGGTGGAGCGTTGTTGTCGGCGCCGCTGGTTAACAAGGTTCTCGATGAACCTCAGTATAAACCGGAATTTCGGACCGTTACCAACTACTGGTTCCGGCATATCGCCGAGTTCGCCTGGCCGCTCTACCCGGGGCTTATTCTCTCCGAAGCTATCACCGGGATGCCGATTGGCAACGTGGCCGTCATGCAATTACCGTTGACTATTATGATGGTCATCATCGGGCTACTGTTTTTTATCAGGACCATCCGACCGGGTACTGCCGGAACCTCTCGGAACGGTTCGGCCTTGATGGGCATTCTGGGTGCCCTGTGGCCCATCCTGCTGGCCATTGCCGTTTACGGATTCACCGGTATCCAACTGGCCTGGGCGGTGCTAATCTCAGTCGGGATGCTGATCGTAGTGGTCCGACCGAAGCGACCGGCTCTGCTCAAAGCGGCCAGGCGCGGCTTCTCGTACAAGTTGGTGCTGCTGGTTTTCGGGACCCTATCGTTTCAGACGGCTTTGGAATTGGCGGGCGCAATCGAGGCCATCCCCCGACTCGCCACCAGTTACAGCCTGCCGCCGGAACTGATCATCATCCTGGTCTGCTTTATCGCCGGGCTCCTCACCGGGATGGTTGCTGCCTACGTCGCGCTGGGCTACACGATCCTGGCTGGGTTTATGTATCAGCCGGAGATAATCCCGGGGCATATAATGCTGGGGTATCTGTCCGGGTTTGTCGGGATGATGCTCTCGCCGGCCCACCTCTGCCTCGTCTTGACCAATGAGTATTTCAAGAGCGACCTTGGGCGCGTCTACCGTCTGCTTGCCCCACCGCTGGCGCTGGTCTTCCTGGGCGGGATATTGCTTTACTTTTCCGGCTGGCCGGAGCTGTTTGGCCGATAAATCGCTTTTTCGCGCTACGCGCGTTTCTTGTGTCACCCTGAGCGAACAGGCTGTGTCATAATACGGTTTCGCTGTGTCTTGGACACGCCAGAGGTGTGGGTGTGACCCTCCGATTCTTGCTAAGTCGTTGTGGGAATGCAGCCT